>ENA-OQDE01000459-OQDE01000459.1-human-gut-metagenome-genome-assembly--contig:-NODE-459-length-24382-cov-2.761080_pt1 | contig 24382 bp, 38 predicted proteins | sample MGYA00242768_ERZ504595 | MGnify/ENA primary metagenome ERZ504595 (study PRJEB26092, sample SAMD00036307) | human gut metagenome | host: Homo sapiens | study: EMG produced TPA metagenomics assembly of... | reverse complement strand
GTCCCAAATAAGCAATATTCATAGGATAGCGGTCTGATGGAAAATCTTCAAAATATCCTAGTACACGATATCCGGATGTCGGATCATCCGTCATGGAATGATAAAGTTCCTGCATATTTTCATGGCTACCCACCAGCACTACCTTCGGACATTCTCCGCTTTTACGATAAAGCTCCAAAATGTAACGGAAAGTCAAGCGATAAGAAATAATGACAATAATGAGAACTACATAAAAAACTCCTAACTGACGCAGATTAACACATTCAAAATGGAAAATATACGAAAGCCCCAATACCATCAATACAAAAGGAATCATATTCCGGGCCACTCGAAGCATTATCTGTTCCGGGCGGACTACCGGACGATGAAGGATCACTCCAGAACGGATATTGCAAACCAGATAACATAAAGTCATTAGAGCCATGTTCTGGAAGAGAGACATAGAATACTCCGAGGAAGACTGATTATCCCCCCAAAAAGCAAACACCCATAACAGCAAGTTCAATAAGATAATGTCCCCTAGAAGGACAAAAGATTTTAGGACTTTATTGAAACGTTGGACTTCCTGCATAAAGCTATTTTTATCCTTGATTCATTTGTGACTTCATGTGGAGTTTTTCTACAAACTTCATATCATGAGCCATCATAATTTTTACTAACTCTTCAAAAGATGTTTTCCTAGGATTCCATCCTAATAAAGTTTTCGCCTTTGTAGGATCACCCAATAACTGGTCCACTTCAGAAGGTCGGAAGTATTTAGGATCTACTTCAACAAGTACTCTTCCGGTAGTAGTATCAACTCCTTTCTCATTTACCCCTTCACCTTCCCAACGAAGTTCAATGCCGATTTCTTTAAAAGCAAGTGTTGTAAACTCACGTACTGTATGATATTCACCTGTAGCAATTACAAAATCCTCCGGAGTTTCATGTTGTAGAATCAGCCACATACATTCCACATAGTCCTTGGCATATCCCCAGTCACGAAGAGAATTCAAGTTTCCCAAATAAAGTTTATCCTGCAAGCCTTGGGCTATACGTGCCGCCGCTAATGTTATCTTACGAGTTACAAAAGTTTCGCCACGGCGTTCACTTTCATGATTAAATAAAATGCCATTTACGGCAAACATCCCGTAACTTTCGCGGTAATTCTTGGTTATCCAGAAACCATATTGTTTAGCTACACCATACGGAGAGCGGGGATAAAAAGGAGTCGTTTCCTTTTGAGGTACTTCCTGAACCAAACCAAAGAGTTCGGAAGTTGAAGCTTGATATATCTTTGTCTTTTTCTCCATGCCCAAGATGCGTACGGCCTCCAACATACGGAGTGTACCTACAGCATCCGATTCTGCGGTATATTCAGGCACATCAAATGAAACTTTCACATGGCTTTGTGCTGCTAAGTTATAAATCTCATCAGGTTGCACTTGCTGGATGATACGAATCAAAGAACTACTGTCAGTCATATCCCCATAATGAAGATTCACTAAACGTTCTTTTTTCATATCACGTACCCATCATCCAAATACAGATGCTCTATACGCCCCGTATTAAAGGACGAAGAACGGCGAAGAATGCCATGAACCTCATATCCCTTTTCTATTAAAAACTCTGCCAAAAATGAGCCATCCTGTCCTGTAATTCCCGAAATTAGTGCTACTTTTTTCATAATATGCTGTTATATTTATCTAATCATTGTATACTATTACTCTTCTACCAGTCACCGGTATAGTTTCGTCATTTATTTATCATTGTTAGCAAGTTCCTCTTTCTTCTTTTTCCTGTATCGAAGATACATCAATGCCCACTTTTCTATTTTTTCAAGAATCTCTTCGTCGGTAAAAGCGTCACAATAGAAATCAAGGATACCTTCGTAATATTTCAGATGTTTATCAGAGCCCCCCTTAAATCAGAGCAAGTAGTATGCCCCATGTGCAACTCATCACACATTGCCATAATATTCACCTTCGCACGTCTCAACTCCTCCTCAATCAGGATTCCTAAAGCCTCGTGGCGAATTTCGTTTCGCATGTCCATTTCTTTATTTATTGTTAAATATGTAAGTTTCACGTTAATTATTTTCACATTGTTCCCGACATGTCAGGAACAGCACTTTAAAATCTTTCCCGATCTTCGCACACGCTTTTGAAAGACAAAGCAATTATTGAATTAAAAACTTAAAAAATTAAATGATGACAAACGATTTTAGAATGTCTTATTTCATGCCTCCCATTGCTCCCATCAAAAATGAACAGGGACGGATTGTTACTCCTGCAACACTGATTCCCTCCTGCGAAGTCTCCGTAGAACAAGTTTTTCAAATGATAACCTGCAACGAGAATCTCAAAATTCTGACCGAACAAGTACGCAATTCCGGAGATATACGGACAGCAAAAGCATCACTATTGCCTTATGTGACTCCCTGTGGTACGTTCTCGCGTCGCAACAGCAAATGTTTCGTAGCTTCTTCACATCTGGTGGTGGTAGATATCGACCATCTCGATTCCTATCAGGAGGCAGTGGAAATGCGCAGTACATTGTTTAATGACCACCTTCTGCATCCTGTACTCACGTTTATCAGTCCCAGCGGACGGGGTGTGAAAGCATTCGTACCCTACGATCATTTACCCATGGCTAACGACACAAACAGTATCATCGAAAATATGAAACTGGCAATGATGTTCACTGTGTTGCTCTATGGCACGGAAACACCTCCTCCATTCGGAGAAAAACGCAAAGGGGTAGACTTTTCCGGTAAGGACATTGTTAGGTCTTGTTTTCTTAGTCATGATCCGGGAGCGTTGTTTAGAAACAACAAATAATTAGATATTAAAAACTATAAATTAAAATTATGGACGAAATTGAATCGTTATGCCGCCTCTGTGAGGCGGTTGAAACTGCAGGAGCGGATATTGCCCCTACGTATGCTGAATATGTACAACTGGCGTTCGCCATCGCAACGGATTGCGGAGAAGCGGGACGCGAGTTTTTCCATCGGTTGTGCCGGGTATCTGCCAAGTACGAACGGAACATGCCGAACGGATATTCTCCAACGCACTTACCACCCGGCATGGAGATGTCCATCTGGGCACTGCATTCCATCTTGCTGAAAAGGCGGGTGTAACTCTCTGCAAAGAGGGAGTGATGAACCACCGGAAAAATGCAAAAAATGCAGGAAATGCACCGTCCAAAAATCTCACACACACGCACGTGTATAATAAGGTGGACAATGAAGAACCGGACGAATCCGAAGAGCTGCAGGACGGGAGTGACCCGAACCAGCCATTGCCCTCTTTCACCGAAGCGGACTGGCCGAAAATCCTGTTGCTCATCATGAGTTATGCCACCAGCCCACACAACGCGATGTCATGCTGCTCGGAGCATTGACCGCCATAGGTGCCAGCATGGAGCGATATGTGAGATGTCCATACGCCGGCAAACTCCAGTCTCCTTGCCTGCAAAGTTTTATTGTAGCTCCTTCCGCCTCGGGTAAGGGAATTCTTTCGTTCATCCGGCTGCTTGTAGAGCCTATTCATGACGAGATCCGCCAAAAAGTAGCGGAAGAGGTCAAGGCCTACAAAAAAGAGAAAGCCGCATACGATACCATGGGAAAGGAGCGCTGCAAAGTGGAAGCTCCTCAAATGCCCAAGAATAAAATGTTTCTCATCTCGGGCAATAACACCGGAACAGGTATTCTGCAAAATATCATGGATGCCAACGGCACAGGACTTATCTGCGAAACCGAAGCGGATACCATCTCCGCTGCTATCGGTTCTGAATACGGACACTGGAGCGATACGCTCCGCAAAGCATTCGACCACGACCGTCTGTCGTACAACCGGCGCACCGACCAGGAATACCGGGAAGTGAAGAAAAGCTATCTTTCCGTCCTGCTTTCCGGTACACCCGCGCAAGTAAAACCACTCATTCCCTCGACAGAGAACGGTCTTTTCTCGCGCCAGCTGTTTTATTATATGCACGGTATATGGACATGGATCAACCAGTTTGAAAGTGGCGAAACCGATCTGGAAGCCATCTTCACAAGCATAGGTCTGGAATGGAAAAGCAACTGGACCAGATGAAAACACACGGACTTCATACACTCCGGCTCACTGATGAACAAAAGCAAGAGTTCAATGCCCTCTTTGCCGATCTTTTTTTCCGTTCGGGACTTGCCAACGATAACGAAATGAGTAGTTCCATAGCCCGTCTGGCTGTCAATACGTGCCGCATCATGGCAGAAATAGCTATGATACGTGCACTGGAATGCGACCAGCCTTATCAGTCAAGGGTTCTTCCGCCCCTCTGCTGACTCCTGACAAGGAGATTGCCGCCGATAATATCAAAGACGGCATTATCACCCGTTGGGATGTGACAATCACCGCTGAAGATTTCCATGCGGTGCTGGAACTTGTAACTCCGCTCTATCGTCATGCCACACATATCTTATCTTTTCTTCCTTCCACAGAGGTCAAACATAGAGCCAATGCCGACCGGGATGCACTTTTTGAAATAATGGGCAACCAGTTCACCCGCGCACAGTTGTTGGAGCAGGCTGAAAAGATGAAAATCAAACCTAACACTGCTCTTAGCTGGCTGAACCGTCTGATAAAAAAAGGATTGCTTATCAATACAGACGATAAAGGCGTTTATACGCGCACGCATGTGTGCGTGTGTTAGGGAGCCCTCGGAAAAAGTGCATTTTTGCATTTATATAACAACAGGACGTTTCATGAATCCTAAAGCGGCGCTTTAGAGGTGGTAAAGCATAGCTTTACGATTGCTAAAGCGGTGCTTTACTTTTCCGCTCTTCTAAGGTTCTCCCAAGGCATCTACAATCACTCTAACCTCCAACGGGGTGAATGAGCGGCGCTTTGATTCGTAACCTAAGTCGTACAAGCGTTGCAGAAGTCCGGGACATAAAGAGATCCATTTCTTCATCTTTCGATATGCAGCAATGTCAGTTAGTTCCGGAGAATAAAGTTGAGCCAGTTCCATGCGGCCGTAGGCGCGTATTTTGAATTCGTTCATAATGAATAAGTTTCTGATTTACAGATACAAAAATAACAAAACATATTCACATATCCTACGTTTTTCCATTGAATAACCGACCGTTACTGCGCATAATTGACAACAATTGCGTGCAACTGTAGACTATTGATTTCTGCGGGTTTCAGGGTTGTATCTTTGTATCGTCGAAAGGGAAAAGAATCCCCCGGACACAATGTTCAACCCTTTAATTTATTGTTTTATGATTCGTTACAAAATTTATCAAAACCAACAGCAAAAAGGCCTGAATGCAGGCAAGTGGTTCGCCCGTGCGGTAAGCGACGAGACGTTTGATTTGGCCAAGCTTGCCGAACACATGTCGAAACACAATTCACCGTATTCCGGTGGTGTCATCAAAGGTGTACTTTCCGACATGGTAGACTGCATCAAGGAACTGCTACTCGACGGCAAATGTGTGAAAATCGACGACCTTGCCATCTTTGGTGTGGGCATCCGCAGTAAGGCAGCTGATACGCTGGAAGATTTCTCATTGGAGAAAAACATCACTGGTATGCGTCTGAAAGCTCGTGCTACCGGTAATTTGTCAACCACCAACCTGAAACTCGACAGCCAGTTGAAACAGCAGGCCGAATATCAGAAACCAACAACTGCCGGAGGAGGTTCTGATTCGGGTGATACCCCTGATCCGAAACCGGATGGTGGCGGTGAAGCGCCTGATCCGGCTGCTTAATCCTAAATCCTTTATTTTTAATCTTTAAAAAAGTAACATCATGAGTAATTCATCTTCTCCCCGCTCCGTATGGAGCTTCATCATCAAAGTGATTATCACCGTTGCCACCGCTATCGGAGGCTTGATCGGAGTACAGAGCTGTATGTAGCCCTATGCGTACCATCACTCTGATTGTCATTCATTGCAGTGCCACGCCGGAAGGAAAGTCCCTTTCGGCGGAGGCTTGCCGTCAAGATCATATCTTTCACCGAAGATTCCGTGACATCGGCTATCATTTCTACATCACCCGAGACGGAGAAATCTGCCAAGGCCGTCCTCTGGAAAAGGTCGGGGCACACTGCCGTGACCATAACACCCATTCGATAGGTATTTGTTACGAAGGAGGACTGGATATGGCGGGACGTCCCAAAGACACGCGCACATTGGCACAACGGGCTTCTTTGCTCGGTCTGCTCCGCGAATTGAGGAAAATATTTCCTAAGACGTTGATTGTAGGCCATCATGATTTGAATCCGATGAAGGAGTGTCCGTGTTTTAATTGTACGGAGGAGTACCGGGAATTAGATGGTATTATCTAAGTATATTGACCAGCAAACTGGCAATAGATACCAGGATGGAAAATCCCGAAACCCACATCGTTGTACTTGTTCCGATGTCTGCGCTCTGTGCTTTGGTTTTATTAGGAGTGACATACAGGATGTCATTCTGTTGCAACTGATAGTAAGGAGATAATAACAAATCCGCGTCGTTCAGATTGAGTGTAACAAACTGTTTATGCCCATTCCTGTCTTCGCGGATTAGTTTTACATTATCACGAACACCATAAATAGTCAAATCTCCTGCCATGCAAGGGCCTCGAGCACATTGATCTGCTCATTCACCACCGGATAAACACCGGGAGAGGCCACTTCACCCAAAACTGAAACTTTAAAGCCGGACATACGGACTACTACCGTAGGTCTTTCTTTCACGTAAGATTTCAGTCGCTCCGTTATCAGGTTTTCAGCTTCACGACTTGTTAAACCGTTCAAAGGAAGTTTACCTAAAACCGGATAATTGATATTTCCCTGATCGTCCAATAGAAACGTACTGCCTTGCGCATTGAAAGGCTGCGAAACAACCGGATCGGAAGTGGAAACAAGAATGGAAACTTCATCACCCGGTATCAGTCTTGCGTCCTGAACAGGCGCAACTTGCGTATTCGCCTGTTTCAAAATCTCCGCATCCTGCAAGTAAGGCACTTTCTTATAGGACTGGCAAGCCGAGAGAAAGAAGAAAAAGAATATCAGTGCAAAAGCACCGGATAATTTCGTATTCATGTAAATGGTGGATAAATGATGACGGGATTAGTTTTTCTCGCAGATAGCCTCGACATAACCAATAGGCATATTAACGCAAGCGCATCCCAGCATATTCAGCCGGACGGCAATCTTGCTTTTGCCATCGACATTGACCAGTTCACCAACCAGCCCGGTCAGAGGTCCTTTCACAACACGGACTTTCTCACCACGTGCCAAAGGAGAGCTGTTCATACAAATAGCTTCCTCGGAATAGTCGAGCATAAAACGGAAACGAGCCATCTGCTCATCAGGAATTACCGCCGAGAGCTCTCACCACGCATCACCATATAACGGCTAACTGTAGAAAAACCCAGAACTTCTTTGCGTTCTTTCGGATTTACGTGCACAAATACCATCATTGGAAGAAGAACAGACTCAACTATTTTGCGACGGTCACTCCACTGATGAATTTCTTGTTGGACAGGGACGAAATTCTCGATCCCATTTTGTCTAAACGTTCGGCTACCTTCTTCTCGTGGTGCATACGAACCAGAGCAACATACCAGCGTTTAGAGTGTGCTACGCCTTCCCCTGTCCCATCGCTAGGCCCAGCACTAAGTGATTTTGGTTTTGTTAAAATCATGTTTTTTACCCCATGTTATTCCGTTACTTCTTAGGTAACGGACAATACACACACAAGGCGCGCGTCTCTATAAAAATGGAAATCACATATAGGAATAGGGCACAAGAAAGGAACTGCCTAATACTCAACAGGAAAAATCCAGAGATTAGGCAATAAAAAGTTTAGAACATGAAAATAAAGTTATTTCATGTTCGGATAGTTTTTTTCCTATATTTCAGATAAAACGAAAAAAAGTGGAAGAATATTTGCTTACTATTTATGTTTTTGTCTATCTTTGCGTCAAATTTAAGTTCCGTTACCTAAGAAGTAACACACATACTTTAGTTCTGAATACTAATACTTTGCACTTTTTACCCTGCCTACACAACAGTTTTTAATGTAAGATAAATTCCCTTTATTTACCTCTGTACGTTCTTTAAGTCCAAAGCCTTTCAAATAGATTTGTGTGGTTTTTATAGATTTATGGCCCAATGATTCACTAATCATTTCAATAGGTACTCCCCGATACTTCGCTGTCGTTGCCCAAGAATGGCGAAGTGTATAGGAAGTGACTGGAGATTGCAAATGCAAGGCTCTTGCCAAGTCCTTCAAACAATTATTGAATTGGCGAAGAGCGGACTGATATTCCCGGTACCCTCTTTCATCCAGACGTTTTTGATCGCCGCTAAGGATGTCAAACAGATAATCCGGACAATCGGGTTGTGCATCTTCCCTATTGCGAAGCTGGTTAATCATTTCACTGGCTGTATCAAGTACTTCCACACTCATCGGGGTTTTAGTTTTGATACGGTTGTATCGCAACACATTCTGTTCCAAAGCCGATTTCTCCAGGTGAGCCAGATCAGCGAACGACATTCCACAAAACTGGAACATCAGGCAGCAATAGCCTGTGTACGACGCAAACGCTCCGATTTGGGGTCCTCATACAGAAGCTTATGCAATTCGACAGCAGGCAGGGCCTTCTTCTGGCGAACATCGACACCGGTATAAACATCATGAAACAGTCGCGGCACATAAGGCGCAATGCCCGCTTCTACTCCCCGGTTATAAATACTACGAAGCATACGCATATACGTAGAGATCGTGTTGGGTTTCAAGCCACACTCGTAAAGATACTGCCCGTAGCGTCGTAAACTTTCCCGGGTGACTTGTCTGAACGACACATTGAGCGTGCCGCAAAACTTGCTGAAAGAGAAGAGAGCATTCTTGTAGACATGCGCCGTAGAATAGCGTCCCTCCTTTCGCAAACGGCCGATGTAGAACTCTGCACATCGGCTAAATCCATTTTTGTTCCTCATTACATCACTAGTTATTTTATATATTATGCCATTTGGCTAGCGGCAAAAGAACGAATCTTTTTGTGTGTTCCAGATAAACTTTTTAATAAATATAGTTAAAAAGTTTTTTGCCGTTTTTATTCTATTAGTAATAAAAAAAGTCATCCGCCTTTGCCCATCATGAGGATGAAACAAAGTCGGATGACCTTCATTTTGTACGCTATTATCTTATACGTATGTTTCCAGCAATTTCACACTTCCTCCTTCGGGAGTGATAGTGACATCTTGCGTGGTAGCAGGCAACAGGATAGATTCTCCTGCACTAACAGTCAGTTCATTACCTTCATTGTCTCTCATTGTACATGATCCTTCCATACAGATAAAGATCACGAATGAATCGAGTTCGGAATAGTCACAACTGATTTCTTCAGTCATGTCATACAGAGAAGTCGTGAAGTAAGTGCAGGCAACCAGTTCTACCGGTTCGTCCTTCAACGGTTCGTATTTAGTGCGATAGTCATCCAACACTTCGTAGTTGATGGCTTCACGGGCTAAATCGGTGTGAAGTTCGCGGGTTTTACCATTCGCATCTTTACGGTTGAAATCGTAGATACGATAAGTTATATCAGAAGTTTGCTGAATCTCGGCGATGAAAGAACCTGCCCGATGCTGTGCACACGTCCGGCAGGAAGGAAGAATACATCACCCGGATGAATTTCATATTCCTGCAATACGTCGGTAATCGTATTGTTCAACACGCGTTCTTTATATTCTTTCGGGGTAATCTGTTCAGAGAATCCTGAACGCAATTTAGCTCCTTTGTCGGCATCTACCACATACCACATCTCGGTTTTTCCCATCGAATTGTGGCGTTTCTTCGCCAACTCATCTGTTGGGTGTACCTGGATTGACAAATCCTGTTTGGCGTCGATGAACTTAATGAGCAGTGGGAATTTATTGCCGAAACGGGCATAATTCGCTTCACCAACCAATTCCTCACGATACTTTCTTACCATATCGGCCAAGGTTAAACCTTTATCCGGGCCATTAGCCACTACGGATTCATTGTTCTCAACACCGGAAATCTCCCAGCTTTCTCCTACTCCTTTCAAGTCTGAATTCAAATGCTTGAACGGAATAATTTTGTCGCCCCCCCAAAGCGTCTGCTTCAGAATAGGTTCGAATTTTAATGGATACATTTTTGTTTTTCTTGTTATAAACTTAGATTAAATTCGCTCGGATTGTTACAATCCGGGAACAAACATACAAAAAATAGTTCAGTTTTTAAGAAAAGGAGGATGAAAATTCATTTAAGAAATCATCTTTTGTCCTTGCATCCAAAGAAGATGAAGTAATAAAGCTAAACTTTCCTAAAGCACCTGTCATATTTAGTCGGAATAATTTGTGAGTAAGAAAGAATTTCCCTTTATTTGCAGGAAATTTTTAATAATACCAGACATGAATAACACATTCCCAACAGAAGGGAATCTATCAGGGCTCAGCCGGAAAGATTTCCAAAAGGATATAAATGATAAGAAAACTGATTTATTTATCCTCAAAAACACAAAGGGAATGGAAGTAGCTGTAACCAATTACGGATGCGCCATTCTTTCTATCATGTACCGGACAAAAACGGTAAGTATGCTAATGTAATCCTCGGACACGACAGCATCGACCACGTCATCAACAGCCCGGAACCTTTCCTAAGCACTACTATCGGACGCTACGGCAACCGTATCGCGAAAGGAAATTCACCTTGTTCGGCGAAGAACATGAACTCACGATTAACAACGGACCTAACTCTCTGCATGGTGGACCTACCGGTTTCCACGCCCGTGTTTGGGATGCTGTCCAGATTGATGAGAGCACAGTGCAATTCAACTATGTTTCTGCTGACGGCGAAGAGGGATTCCCCGGCAATCTGGAAGTGGAAATGACTTACCGCCTGGAAAATGAAGTAAATGCACTGACTATCGAATACCGCGCTACCACCGACAAAGCTACAGTCGTTAACTTGACTAACCACGGTTTCTTCAACCTCGCCGGTATTTCCAACCCTACTCCTACCGTTAACAACCACATCGTTACGATCAACGCTGATTTCTATACTCCTATCGACGAAGTTCTATCCCTACCGGTGAAATTGCCAAAGTAGAAGGTACTCCGATGGATTTCCGTGCTCCGCACACTGTAGGCGAACGTATCGACGACAAATTCCAGCAACTGATTTTCGGTGCAGGATATGACCACTGTTATGTACTGAACAAGATGGAAAGCGGTTCGCTCGACCTGGCTGCCACTTGCAAGGACCCGGAAAGCGGACGTATCATGGAAGTATATACCACCGAAGCGGGTGTACAACTCTATACGGGCAACTGGCTCAATGGATTTGAAGGTGCACACGGAGCTACATTCCCTGCCAGAAGCGCTATCTGCTTTGAAGCACAGTGTTTCCCGGATACTCCGAACAAACCTCATTTCCCATCGGCTACCTTGCTGCCGGGTGATGAATACCAACAGATCACTGTCTACAAATTTACGGTAGAAGAATAAGATTTGAAAAATAACTAACCTAATTTTATAAACTAACATTTTTTTTGAACCATGACACAAGAAAAAAAGAACGGTAAAATCATTGCAATCATTACGATGATTTTCCTTTTTGGTATGATTTCATTTGTTACCAACCTCGCTGCTCCTATGGGTATCGTGTTGAAAAACCAGTTCGACGTATCAAACGCATTAGGTATGCTGGGAAACTTCGGAAACTTTATTGCATACGCAGTAATGGGTATTCCGAGCGGTATCCTGTTGCAACGCGTGGGTTATAAGAAAACAGCACTGATCGCAGTAGCTATCGGTTTCATTGGCGTAGGTATCCAATTCTTATCCGGTCATTCAAGCCGGAAATGGCATTTGCCGTTTATTTGATTGGTGCATTCGTAGCAGGTTTCTCTATGTGTTTGCTTAACACTGTTGTAAACCCGATGTTGAACAAACTGGGTGGTGAAGGTAACAAAGGTAACCAGCTTATCCAGGTAGGTGGATCTTTCAACTCTGTAATGGCTACCATTACTCCGATGTTTGTAGGTATCCTGATCGCCGGATCTATCGAAAAAGCTACTATTTCTCAAATATTCCCTGTGATGTACACTGCTATGGCTGTGTTCGCTTTCGCATTCTTCGTACTTCTGTTTGTACAAATCCCCGAACCTAATGCCAATGCTGCAACAGAACCTATCGGCAAATTGATGAAGGGTGCTTTAAAGTTCCGTCATTTCATCTTGGGAGCTATTGCAATCTTTGTATATGTAGGTATTGAAGTTGGTGTACCGGGTACTTTGAATCTATTCCTGACAGACCCTGTAGAAAAAGGCGGAGCAGGTATCGCTTCTACTATTTCAGGTTTCGTGGTAGGAACTTATTGGTTTTTAATGTTGATCGGCCGTCTGGCAGGCGCATCACTCGGTGCTAAAATTTCCAGTAAAGCGATGCTTACGTTTACATCTGCACTGGGTTTGATTTTAGTATTCCTTGCTATCTTCTCTTCTACCGGAACATTGGTTAACCTGCCTGTACTTCAACAGAGTGCTACCGGCGGTTTGTCATTCGGTTTTGCAGAAGTACCTATCAACGCTATGTATTTGGTATTAGTAGGTCTTTGTACTTCTATCATGTGGGGTGGTATTTTCAACCTTGCAGTAGAAGGATTAGGAAAATATCTGGCTGCTGCTTCCGGTCTGTTTATGGTACTGGTTTGTGGTGGAGGTATCCTGCCTGTTATCCAAGGTTGGGTAGCTGACATCGCCGGTTTCATGCCTAGCTACTGGGTTATCATCGCCGCACTTGCTTACCTGCTGTTCTACGGCTGGTAGGTTGCAAAAATGTAAACAAGGATATTCCTGTGGAATAATCACATAATTTATTCACCTTTAAAATATAAATATCATGGATACAGAATACGTAAGAAGTCGCTTCATTAAACACTTTGACGGAACTACTGGATTTTTATATGCTTCTCCGGGCCGTATCAACCTGATCGGTGAACACACTGACTACAACGGTGGATTCGTATTTCCGGGAGCCGTAGACAAAGGCATGATTGCTGAAATCAAGCCAAACGGTACTGACAAGGTTAAAGCTTACTCTATCGACTTGAAAGACTATGTAGAATTTGGTCTGAACGAAGAGGATGCTCCACGTGCAGCTGGGCAAGATATATTTCGGTGTATGCCGTGAAATGATTAAACGTGGCGTTGACGTGAAGGGATTCAATACTGCTTTTGCAGGTGATGTGCCTCTGGGTGCAGGTATGTCTTCTTCTGCTGCTTTGGAAAGTACGTATGCTTCGCATTGAACGAACTGTTCGGTGAAAACAAAATAGATAAATTTGAATTGGCTAAAGTGGGCCAGGCAACAGAACATAACTACTGCGGTGTGAACTGCGGTATCATGGACCAGTTTGCTTCTGTGTTCGGTAAAGCAGGCAGCTTGATCCGTCTGGATTGCCGTTCACTAGAATATCAGTATTTCCCATTCCATCCGGAAGGTTATCGTCTGGTTCTAATGGATTCAGTGGTTAAACACGAACTGGCTTCTTCTGCTTACAACAAGCGTCGCCAAAGCTGTGAAGCTGCTGTTGCCGCTATCCAGAAAAACATCCGCACGTAGAATTCCTGCGCGACTGTACGATGGCTATGCTGGAAGAAGCGAAAGCTGATATCAGCGCTGAAGACTATATGCGTGCAGAATATGTAATCGAAGAAATCCAACGTGTACTCGATGTTTGCGAGGCATTGGAAAAGGATGATTACGAAACTGTAGGTAAGAAGATGTACGAAACTCATCACGGCATGAGCAAGTTGTACGAAGTAAGCTGCGAAGAACTCGACTTCCTGAATGACTGCGCTAAAGAATACGGCGTAACCGGTTCACGCGTAATGGGTGGTGGCTTCGGTGGTTGTACGATCAACCTTGTTAAGGATGAGTTGTATGACACTTCGTTGAAAAAACAAAAGCTGCTTTCAAAGCTAAATTCAGCAGAAGCCCGAAAGTGTATGACGTAGTAATCGGCGACGGTTCTCGTAGACTGGAATAAGAATTTATTCGAAATTAAATAAATAAGAAGGGCGGCTTCCGTGATGGGAGCCGCCCTTACTTTTTACACGGCATAATAACACACAACCTCAACTCTACTCTCTTAAAATGAGAATTTCTCTCATTTTAAGAGAATTATCTAAAACTATTCGTATCTTTGTCATGTTCTATAGAATAGACAACTTAATATAAAAACAATATGATAATCAATTTTACAGTAGGCAACTATCGTTCGTTCAAAGACAAAAAGGTTTTGAGCATGGAAGCTACCGCTATTAAGGAATTGAATGAATCTGTTATAGAGAAAGAAGGATATAGACTACTTCCATCAGCTGTTATTTATGGAGCTAACTCAAGTGGAAAAAGTAATTTATTGAAGGCAATTGGTAGATTTAAAAAGATTATCAATTCTTCTTCTAAATTAAACTCTACAGACAAATTAAAAATTTCCCCTTTCTTATTAAATCAAGAAACAGCCAAAGAACCATCATTTTTTGAAATTGAACTATTACTAGATAACGTAGCATATAGATATGGTTTCACAGCAAATAATCAAAAAGTTTATGAAGAATGGCTATATACAAAAGAGGGAAAAGCGAAAAAGGAAAAATGCTTATTTGTTCGTACGGAAGAAGGAATCGGAATAGCTGACGATTATAATGAAGGTAAAGGTTTAGAAGAAAAGGTACGTGACAATGGACTATTTTTATCGACAATTGATTCTTTTAATGGTGAAATTGCAAAAAAAATCATTTACAAAATTGATAATTTTTGGATAATATCAGGCATTAACCATGAATCTTGGTCTGGATTTACAAATGATATGTGTAATATTGAAAATCCGGATCTTAGCTTTCAACAAGAGATTCAAGACTTCTTGAAATCTATGAATGTAGGGTTTAACAGATTTGAACTTCCTGAAGATGAAAAGTTGGCTAAAGAAATCAAAGCATACACCATACATAATTTGTATAATGAACAGGGAGAAGTCATTGGAGAAACCCGCTTCTCCATGAAAGAACATGAGTCATCGGGTACTAACAAACTATTCGATTTGGCCGCCTTAGTTATTAGTCAATTGATGTTAGGGGATCTACTGGTTGTAGACGAACTCGATTCGAAGCTTCACCCACTGCTAACTCAACATATTATTAAACTTTTTAATAACCCCAAAACAAATCCCAAGGGAGCTCAATTAATATTTGCTACCCACGACACTAATTTACTGAATGTAAAGACATTCCGTAGGGATCAGATTTGGTTTACGGAAAAAGATCATTCGGAAGCTACCGACCTCTATTCATTAGCAGAATTCAGAGAACCGGAAGGAAACAAAATTCGGAAAGACCGTAGTTTTGAAAAAGATTATATCAACGGACGTTATGGCGCAATTCCATATATTAAAGATTAATACACAATGAGTAGACTGCTGCCGAAACATCGGTTTGAGGAAATAAAAAGAGAACAAAGACAGGCAAAACTGGATAAAAGAAGAAAAGTAGCAATACGCAATGTATCTGTTAGTTTCCTTATCGTATGTGAAGGTGAAAGAACTGAACCTAACTATTTCAAGGCTTTAATAAAAGACCGTTATTCGGATATCCGTGAAGTTACAATTGAAGGTAAGGGACAAGGTACAGTCAGTCTTATCAAAGAAACCATAGCTATTCGTGATAAATCAAATAAAGAGTTTGACAGGGTATGGCTGTTTTTGATAAAGATGACTTTAATGATTTCAATAACGCCATACAGCTTGCAAAAAAGAATCATATTCTTTGCGCATGGTCTAATGAGTCATTCGAACTTTGGTATTATCTACATTTTCAATATTTGGATACTGGCATATCCCGTTCTCAATACATTGAGAAAATAGAAAGGGAAATCCAAAATAGAACAAATGATTCAAACTACCGATATAAAAAGAAATCACCGGAAACTTTCGACATATTACAACGTATAGGAGATGAATCATTAGCTATCAAACATGCTCAACGCTTAAGAGAATCATTTTCGGGAACAGATTATGCAGCTCACAAACCTTGTACTACTGTATATGAGCTAGTAGAAGAACTAACTCATCCTGAAAAGTTATTATGATCATAACATAACTATACATCAAGAAGGGCGCTTCCGTGATGGAAGCCGCCCTTACTTTTTACAATTAACAAAATCTAAAACCTATTGATCTAATAACATCTAATTAGTTCTACTTATTTCTTCGTGAATTTATATACCGCGAACGTAGTGGGTTCCAGTTCGGTAGTAAACACGTTGCCTTCAATAGATACCGGAGTTTCCTGCGGAACGATGGCAAAAGGTTGTTCAAGTGTATTATCCTTATCCAAATCAAGCGAACGAAGTTTGATACAACGGCCATTAAACAATACATCTTGTTTCTTCAATCCTTCAAAATTCAAGGTAATTGGCTGTATTGTGGCGGAAGTATTGGCAACCTTTACAATCAGTTCATTCTTATCCTTATCGTAAACAGCACTGGCAAAGAGTCCGTTCTGCCTTCGGCTCCCGTTACATTTTTCTTATTCATGGTAAGGGGAAGCACATTTGTTCCTTTATTCTGCGCATACAGTTGTTGTACATAATAGCTAGTGGTACGCACAGAGTTCAGGTTATCGAACCAAATCATATCAGGACGCCATTGCCATCCTTCCACATGAGCGAAAAGCGGAGCATAGGTAGCCATGTGAACGATATCAGCATTACGTTCCAATCCGGTCATGAAAGCAGCTTCGAGCAAAGCAGCATGATAATGGTTCCATTTCTTTCCTTTTCCATGGCAGGCATATTCGCCGGCAAAGACTTTCGGACCTTTACGATCGTAGTTGTCATAGCGGGCACCTTGTGCAGGAACCAACTTTCGGGACGATAGAAATGCTCGTCCACCAAATCGACTTTCAGACGTTTCATTTCAGGCCACAGATAATCAAACTCTTTTCCTTCGGAATTCGGACCGGAGCTACCTACTATTTTAATTTCCGGGTGAGCTTTACGAATGGCTTTGATAAACGGTTCGAGACGTTCGGGATATTCTTTTCCCCATTGTTCGTTACCGATACCGATAAACTTCAGGTTAAACGGAGCAGGATGTCCCATATCGGCACGTACCTTTCCCCATTTGGTATTCACGTCTCCATTAGCAAACTCAATCAGGTCGAGTGCATCCTGAATATAGTTATCCAAATCACAAACGGCTACGTGAGCTTTCGGATCATTATTCTGATATTGGCAGGAAAGTCCGCAATTCAGAATCGGCAGAGGTGCCGCACCCATTTCCTCAGACAGCAGGAAATATTCGTAGAATCCCAATCCATAGCTTTGATAATAATCAGGGAAGAATCGGTGAGTAAAAGTATACTGCCAACGATTTTCATTTAAGGGACGGTTCTCTACCGGGCCAACTGATTTTTTCCAGTCGTAACGAGTCTCCAGGTCGGTACCTTCTACAATGCAACCACCGGGAAAGCGGAAGACTCCGGGATGAATATCCGCCAATGCTTGTGCCAAATCTTTACGAAGACCATTTTCGTGTCCCTTCCAAGTATCAACCGGGAAAAGAGAGACATGCTCCAGATCTACTGTTCCTTTGGAAGTAAGAAAAATACGAAGTACGGATTTCGGATGAGTACTGCCGGGCTTCAATATTATCTGGTATTTTTTCCAGTCCTTAGAATCAATCGTAAGATCCCTGCAACAAGTGCCTGACGTTCGCCCATTGATTGGTATCTACAAGTTCGATTCTCAATGTTTCTTTCGTGCTTCCTTGCGGCAAACGCGCCCAAACGGAGAAGCGATATTCCTCCCCTTTCTTGACACCGATACCGAAGAAACCTTCGTTATCCAATCCGGTATGCTTATGTGCATGTCCGGGGTTAGAAAGGCGTACGTAATGTGGATTGCGTTCAAAAGGGCCATCATTCATTAAGGATACTTTCCGTACGTTTCCATCCCATCAGGTGTTGTGGAAATTCAAAGGAACGATTCTTCACCAATTCGGCATAAAGTCCGCCGTCGGCAGCATAGTTGATGTCCTCAAAAAGAGTCCGTACATAGTAGGTTGGATTTCTGCACCCAGCTTCTTCGTCTGTATCACCAACTCATTAGTTTGCGCATGAAGCGCAAGGTTAGTAGACAAGGCTAATACTGCCAATAAATTTGCGTATCTTCTCATGGTTCTCAATAAAAAATTATATATAGTTAAAATGCAAAGATAATCAGATTCTCTATTTTCCCCGTACCCGATTTTATCATTAACAGGTGTATATCGGTCAAAAAGGATCAAATTCCATTCATTTGCACAATTTTCCATCCGTATCTGATATTTATAATACGAAACCAGATCAAAAAACACCTATTCACCCGCTCTATTATATGAAAAATAAACGGATGGAAAGCGTACATTTATATATATAATAAGGTGTATGGGAAATCATAAAATATACCGTTTATGCTGCATAACATACAAGAGTGTATTTGATACACCAAACAAAAGTGTTACTTTTACACCCAAAATAAGATAAATATCTCATTTACATCAAAAATAAAACCATGAAAAAACATTTTCTACTTGCAGGATTTGCCGCGCTGATGCTGGTTGCGTGCAATAACAAGCCGGCTTCCGAGCTGACCTTGTCCGGTCTCGACCCGGTAAAATTTCAAACAGAAGTGAACAATGCCCAAACAGCTCTTTATACCTTAAAGAACAAGGCAGGTATGGAAGTATGCATCACTAACTTCGGAGGACGTATCGTGTCTGTCATGGTACCCGATAAGAACGGTAAGATGCAGGATGTAGTTTTAGGTTTTGACAGCATTGCTGACTATATTAATGTACCCAGCGACTTTGGTGCTTCTATCGGACGCTATGCAAACCGTATCAATCAGGGTCGTTTCGCATTGGACGGTGATACCATCCAACTGCCGCAAAACAATTTCGGGCACTGCCTGCACGGAGGCCCGAAAGGTTGGCAATACAAAGTCTATAAAGCTAATCTGATTGATCCGACAACGTTGGAACTGACACTTGTCTCACCGGACGGAGACGAAAACTTCCCGGGGAATGTAACAGCTAAAGTGACCTATAAACTAACTGAAGACAACGCTATCGACATCAAATATAGCGCAACTACCGATAAAAAGACGATCATCAATATGACCAACCATTCTTACTTCAACCTGGCTGGTGATCCGTCAAAAGCTTCAACTGACAACATACTGTATGTGAACGCAGACTATTATACTCCGGTAGACAGTACTTTTATGACTACAGGCGAAATCGCTCTGGTAAAAGACACTCCGATGGACTTCACCACTCCGAAAGCGGTAGGTAAAGAGATCAACAATTATGATTTCGTTCAACTGAAGAACGGAAAAGGGTATGACCACAACTGGGTGCTCAACACTAAGGGAGATCTTTCTCAAGTAGCAGCCAAACTAACTTCACCTGAAAGCGGCATCACTCTGGAAGTATATACCAACGAACCGGGTGTACAGGTTTACACAGGAAACTTCCTTGATGGAACCGTAACCGGAAAGAAGGGTATCGTATACAACCAACGTGCTTCTGTCTGCCTGGAAACACAACACTATCCAGATAGCCCCAACAAGGCAGACTGGCCGTCTGTAGTTCTGGAACCAGGACAAACTTATAATAGCGAATGTATTTTCAAATTCTCTGTAGAGAAATAATATTAACTTATAAATCATATTTATTGTGGAAGCATTAGATTGGCTAGTAATCGGAGTCTTTTTTCTGGCTCTGATCGGTATTATTGTTTGGGTAGTCAGACAAAAACAAAATGACTCGGCGGATTATTTTTTGGGTGGACGCGACGCAACATGGCTTGCAATCGGTGCCTCTATCTTTGCATCAAACATTGGTTCGGAACATTTGATCGGACTGGCAGGAGCCGGAGCATCCAGTGGTATGGCTATGGCACACTGGGAAATCCAGGGATGGATGATCTTGATTTTGGGATGGGTATTCGTTCCTTTCTATACACGAAGCATGGTATATACAATGCCGGAATTCCTGGAGCGTCGTTATAATCCTCAATCACGTACTATTTTATCTGTTATTTCTCTTGTAAGTTATGTATTGACCAAAGTAGCCGTAACTGTTTATGCCGGTGGCCTCGTATTCCAACAAGTATTCGGTATCAAAGAGCTTTGGGGAATTGATTTCTTCTGGATTGCAGCTATCGGTCTGGTAGTGTTAACTGCGCTTTATACTATCTTCGGTGGTATGAAATCAGTTCTTTACACTTCTGTTCTTCAAACCCCTATCCTACTGCTAGGATCATTAATAATTCTAGTGCTCGGTTTCAAAGAATTAGGTGGATGGGACGAAATGATGAGAGTCTGCGGCGCTGTTACTGTAAATGATTACGGTGATACAATGACTAACCTGATTCGTAGCAACGATGATGCAAACTTCCCTTGGTTGGGTGCTTTGATCGGTTCGGCTATTATCGGTTTCTGGTACTGGTGTACCGACCAGTTCATCGTACAACGTGTACTTTCAGGTAAAAATGAAATGGAAGCTCGTCGTGGTACTATTTTCGGTGCTTATCTGAAACTGCTACCCGTATTCCTTTTCTTGATTCCTGGTATGATTGCATTTGCATTACATCAAAAATATATCGGTGCCGGTGGTGAAGGTTTCTTACCGATGCTGGCTAACGGAACAGCAAATGCTGATGCCGCCTTCCCGACATTAGTAGCCAAATTACTTCCTGCGGGCGTGAAAGGTTTGGTAGTATGTGGTATTCTTGCCGCTTTGATGAGTTCCCTTGCATCTCTGTTTAACTCATCAGCCATGTTGTTTACTATCGACTTTTACAAACGTTTCAAACCGGAAACTCCGGAAAAGAAGCTGGTGGGTATCGGTCAGATTGCAACAATTGTAATCGTTGTTTTAGGTATTCTTTGGATTCCTATCATGCGTAGTGTAGGTGATGTACTTTATACTTACTTGCAGGATGTTCAGTCTGTATTGGCACCAGGTATCGCTGCCGCTTTCTTACTGGGGATCTGCTGGAAACGTACTTCCGCCCAGGGTGGTATGTGGGGATTGATCTCCGGCATGGTAATCGGGTTGACCCGCCTCGGCGCAAAAGTATATTATAGCAACGCAGGTGAAGTAGCTGATTCTACATTCAAATATTTGTTCTATGACATGAACTGGTTATTCTTCTGTGGATGGATGTTCCTGTTCTGTATTATTGTAGTAATCGTAGTCAGTCTGGCAACAGAAGCTCCAACTGCAGAAAAGATTCAGGGACTAGTATTCGGTACGGCTACTAAGGAACAAAAAGCCGCTACACGTGCAAGCTGGAATCACTGGGATATTATTCATACGGTAATTATTCTGGCCATTACTGCTGCTTTCTACTGGTATTTCTGGTAAAAATAAGCTTCTCTTTCAACCCTCCTCTTGGGGAAGGTTGAAAGAGAAACCTGAAAATAGTCTTATCTACGGAAAGACTGTTTTATTATAACTAAAATCACAATCTAAATGGATAAAGATAATTCACAAGAGCCAATGATAACCTCTAATTCCCCCTCTTTGGAAAAGGGGCGGGAAAAGGTTTATTATAGCTCGAATCCGGCCTTCTATGTCGGCATAGACTGTATCATTTTCGGTTTCTACGAAGGGGAAATCAGCCTGTTATTGTTAAAGAGAAACTTCGAGCCGGCAATGGGTGAATGGTCACTGATGGGAGGATTTGTACAAAACAATGAAAGTGTGGATGATGCCGCTAAACGTGTATTGCATGAGCTTACCGGACTGGAAAACGTTTACATGGAACAGGTGGGAGCTTTTGGAGCTATCGATCGCGATCCGGGTGAACGGGTTATCTCCGTGGCTTATTATGCATTGATTAACATCAATGAGTATGACCGGAAACAGGTTCAGAAACACAATGCTTACTGGGTGAATATAAATGAACTTCCCCCGCTTATCTTCGACCATCCTGAATGGTAGAAAAAGCACGGAACTGATGAAACAGAAAGCATCTGTAGAGCCCATCGGTTTCAATCTATTGCCGAAGCTATTTACATTATCCCAATTACAAAGTTTATATGAAGCCATTTACGGTGAAACAATGGATAAACGGAATTTCCGTAAAAGAGTAGCTGAAATGGATTATATAGAAAAGACTGATAAAATTGACAAACTGGGTTCGAAACGTGGTGCTGCCTTATATAAGTTCAACAGCAAGGCTTACCGCAAGGACCCGAAATTTAAATTATAATCATTATGCTGGAAGAACTAAAAGAAAAAGTATTTCATGCCAATCTCGAATTGGTAAAGCATGGATTAGTCATCTTTACTTGGGGAAATGTTTCTGCCATCGACGTGAAAGCGGATTGGTAGTAATCAAACCCAGTGGTGTAAGTTATGATGATATGAAAGCCGAAGATATGGTAGTAGTGGATCTGGATGGCAAGGTCGTTGAAGGACGGCTGAAGCCATCCTCGGATACTCCTACTCACGTAGTACTTTACAAAGCATTTCCAGAGATCGGAGGAGTGGTACATACGCACTCTACCTATGCTACAGCCTGGGCACAAGCCGGATGTGACATTCCGAATATCGGAACCACTCATGCAGATTATTTCCATGATGCCATTCCCTGCACAGCGGATATGACAGAAGCGGAAGTGAAAGGCACTTACGAGCTGGAAACCGGTAATGTGATAGTGAAACGTTTTGAAGGCTTGAACCCTGTACATACACCGGGAGTATTGGTGAAAAATCATGGTCCTTTCTCTTGGGGAAAAGACGCGTACGATGCCGTACACAATGCTGTGGTTATGGAACAGGTAGCTAAAATGGCAAGTATCGCTTATGCGGTGAATCCCAATTTAACAATGAATCCGCTGCTGATAGAAAAACATTTCAGCCGCAAGCATGGTCCGAATGCTTATTACGGACAGAAATAATTAAAAATTAAAGATTAAAAATTAGAACAATAACAATTAAAGCAATAACATTATGAACGCATTTAATCAATATGAAGTATGGTTCGTAACAGGAGCACAGCTTTTGTACGGAGGTGACGCAGTAATCGCAGTAGACGCACACTCTAATGAAATGGTTAACGGATTGAACGAATCCGGTAAACTTCCTGTAAAGGTGGTATACAAAGGAACAGCTAATTCTTCTAAAGAAGTGGAAGCTGTTTTCAAAGCAGCCAATAATGACGAAAAGTGTGTCGGTGTTATCACTTGGATGCATACGTTCTCTCCTGCTAAAATGTGGATTCACGGCTTGCAACAGTTGAAGAAGCCTTTGTTGCACCTGCATACTCAATTCAACAAGGAAATTCCTTGGGATACAATGGACATGGATTTCATGAACCTGAACCAGTCTGCTCACGGTGACCGCGAATTCGGACATATCTGTACCCGTATGCGTATCCGTCGTAAAGTAGTGGTAGGCTACTGGAAAGAGGAAGAGACTTTGCATAAGATTGCCGTTTGGATGCGTGTTTGTGCCGGTTGGCAGATTCACAGGATATGCTGATTATCCGTTTCGGCGACCAGATGAACAACGTAGCTGTAACCGATGGTGATAAAGTGGAAGCTGAACAACGTATGGGTTACCACGTAGATTACTGTCCGGTAAGCGAATTGATGGAATATCACAAGGATATCAAAAATGAAGAGGTAGATGCATTGGTAGCTACTTACTTCAAGGAATACGATCACGATGCTTCTCTGGAAGATAAATCAACTGAAGCTTACCAGAAAGTATGGAATGCTGCTAAGGCTGAACTGGCTATACGTGCTATCCTGAAAGCCAAAGGTGCCAAAGGATTTACTACCAACTTCGACGATTTGGGCGACATTGAATACAATGGTTTCGATCAATCCCGGGTCTTGCTTCACAACGTCTGATGGCGGAAGGTTACGGATTCGGTGCTGAAGGTGACTGGAAATCGGCTGCTCTGTACCGCACTGTATGGGTAATGAATCAGGGTCTTCCAAAAGGCTGTTCATTCCTGGAAGATTACACACTGAACTTCGATGGTGCAAACAGCTCTATCCTTCAGTCACACATGTTGGAAATCTGTCCGCTTATCGCAGCCAACAAACCTCGCCTGGAAGTACATTTCCTCGGTATAGGTATCCGCAAGAGTCAGACTGCACGTTTGGTCTTCACTTCAAAAGTAGGTACAGGCTGCACTGCTACTATTGTAGATATGGGTAACCGTTTCCGTCTGATCGTGAACGACGTAGAATGTATCGAGCCGAAACCGCTGCCTAAGTTGCCGGTTGCTTCTGCTCTCTGGATTCCGATGCCAAACCTTGAAGTAGGTGCAGG
>ENA-OQDE01000457-OQDE01000457.1-human-gut-metagenome-genome-assembly--contig:-NODE-457-length-24439-cov-2.900707_pt1 | contig 24439 bp, 29 predicted proteins | sample MGYA00242768_ERZ504595 | MGnify/ENA primary metagenome ERZ504595 (study PRJEB26092, sample SAMD00036307) | human gut metagenome | host: Homo sapiens | study: EMG produced TPA metagenomics assembly of... | reverse complement strand
TATCGATACAATCGTCCGGTAAACTTCCAATAATTATACAAAAAAGGTTGCCAATCTTATCGACTGACAACCTTATCTCTATATGGAGCGGAAAACGAGACTCGAACTCGCGACCCTAACCTTGGCAAGGTTATGCTCTACCAACTGAGCTATTTCCGCAAACTAAATTTCGTCATTCAGAAATCTGAAAGATGGGTGCCCAGAACAGGACTCGAACCTGCATGCCTCTCGACACACGCACCTGAAACGTGCGCGTCTACCAATTCCGCCACCTGGGCAAAACTTAGTTCCATTATTTCAAAGAAACAAGAGCGGAAAACGAGACTCGAACTCGCGACCCTAACCTTGGCAAGGTTATGCTCTACCAACTGAGCTATTTCCGCATTTCACTTTCATAAACTGTGAAGAGGAGGAGACTCGAACTCCCACAACATTTCTGTCACTACCACCTCAAAGTAGCGCGTCTACCAATTCCGCCACCTCTCCATAATTTTAAAGTTTAACCTTTGTGCCCAGAACAGGACTCGAACCTGCATGCCTCTCGACACACGCACCTGAAACGTGCGCGTCTACCAATTCCGCCACCTGGGCAAAGATTATTGTTCCAACATTTCAAAGAAACATGAGCGGAAAACGAGACTCGAACTCGCGACCCTAACCTTGGCAAGGTTATGCTCTACCAACTGAGCTATTTCCGCATTTTTTCGTTTGCGGTTGCAAAGGTAGGGATTTTCCGTAAACCTGCAAACATTCTGCCTACTTTTTTCACAGAAATCTGTTCACTTTGCACCTACCGCAAAACAATCATTTTGATTATCAACTCATTCGGTCACGATAATCTTCATAAGAAAATTGCTTGTATATTTCAGCTTTCCCCTCTTTTGTCCAAATGGCAATGGCAGGATGATGAATTCCGTTAAACATATTTGTCTTGACCATCGTATAATGAATCATATCTTCGAACACAATACGCTCTCCGATTTGCAACTCGTGATCGAAGCTCCACAGTCCCATATAATCACCGCTCAAACAGGAATTTCCTCCGAGACGATAAATATATTTTCCTTCATTTCCCATCTCTGCACCACGCACGGCAGGTTGATATGGCATTTCCAGACAATCCGGCATGTGGCAAGTGAAACTAACATTCAAAATAGCCGTCTTGATACCACGACTTTCCACAATATCCACCACTTCGGAAGTCAGCACTCCCGTCTGCCAGGTAAAGGCCGAACCGGCTCCAGGATAATGCGCAAATGAGGATAGCGTGCTTTTAATCCTTGCAATAGTCTTATCAAATGTTCGGTATCATAATCCTTACGAGTCATCAGGTGTCCACCACCCAGATTCAACCATTTAATCTGTGGAAACCAATGGGCAAATTTAGCTTCAAGATGTTCCAATGTACGTTCCAGCTCATAAGAAGAAGATTCACAGTGACAATGACAATGAAAGCCTTCAATTCCCTGCGGCAATGTATCGGGCAGCAAATCGGCTGTTATCCCAAAACGTGTACCGGGTGCACATGGGTTATAAAGCTCCGTTTCCACTTCCGAATATTCAGGATTCACACGGATACCACAAGAAATGCCGCTTCCTTCTGCAACCACCATCGGATAGAAACGATCGAACTGCTGCATTGAATTGAAAGTGATATGACTGCTGCAACGCATTATTTCCGGGAAATCCTGTTCCGTATAAGCAGGAGAATATGTATGTGCCTTACTGCCGAATTCTTCCAGTGCCAGACGGGCTTCATACACTGAACTTGCCGTAGAATGATCTATATATTCACGGAATATAGGGAAAGAACGCCACATGGCAAATGACTTAAAAGCAAGAATGATCTCCACTCCCGCCCTGTCGGCTACGCTTTTTATCAAACACAAATTCTTTCTTAAAAGCTCTTCTTCCATGATATAACAAGGAGAAGGAAACTGATTAAAATCTATCATATATAAATTATTATCTAAAATAACGCCTTACGAACGTGGATGCAAAAATACAAATTCAAAAGCAAAGAGGGATTGTTTTATTTTTAATTAAGATATTGGTTTTCGCGAACTTTTTCTTATTTTTACACCTTTATAATCTATAAGTAGTTATATCATCCTAAATACCTGATTGAATATGAATAAAGATTTAAGAAAAGTAGTGATCCTGCTGGCACATCCAAACATGAAAGGATCTCAAGCAAACAAGGCATTAATTGATGCCGTTGGTGACATTGAAGGAGTAGCCGTATTCAACCTTTACGAATTATCGCCTGACATCGCTTTCAATGTAGACGAATGGAGTAAAATCATCTCTGATGCCTCTGCTATGATCTATCAGTTTCCTTTCTATTGGATGTCTGCACCGTCATTATTAAAGAAATGGCAGGATGAAGTCTTTACTTTCCTATCCAAGACTCCGGCAGTCGCCGGTAAACCGCTGACAGTGGTAACAACTACCGGGTCGAATTCGATGCTTACCGCAGCGGAGGAAGGAATGGTTTCACTACGGACGAACTTTTACGCCTTATCAGGGCAGTGCTATCCATTCAGGTATGGTGTGGCAGACTCCTATCGTTGTTTATGGAATGGGAACAGCGGATGCGGGAAAGAATATCGCTGAAGGAGCAAATACATACAGACAGCGGGTAGAGATGCTGGTCAATAGCAGTAACGCCGGAAATAATTGGTAAGACTATGAAAAGCGTAGCTTTAGATTAGATAAAGCTACGCTTTACAGATGCTAAAGCATAACTTTAGGTATGGTTTTAGGTATAGTCTTATTTCGGTATGAAAGCAACTTCTCCAACCTAGTTTTATCTCCGGAATTTGTTATCTTTAATCGGCAAGTTTAAAACTTACGGGAATAGCATATTTAACCTTCACCGGTTTATCCATCTGTGTCCCCGGTTTCCACTTCGGCATAAGCCTGATAACACGGATAGCTTCTTTATCCAAATAAGGATCAATGCTTTTGAGGATAGTCAGATTGGTTACAGAGCCATTCTTATCAACCACAACTCCTACAATCACCCTCCCCTGTATGCCATTTTTGCGAGCTATTTCCGGATACTGAATATTCTTCTTAATGAAATCAAGCATAGCGCGTACACCTCCTGGAAATTCCGGCATAACCTCCACCATATCATAAACCAGTTCTTCCACCTGTTCCCCAACCGTCTGATGAGTGTTGTCCTGCTTCATTGTCAATAATCCTTCGGGTAAAGGCGTTCTTTTTGCCTCTTTCCATTCCTTCTCATTGTCCGACAATCTAAATTCAGCCATCATCAAGACAGGTTTCCTGTTGATGGTCACCTCGTAAAAATAACGGTACGTCCGGCTTTATTCGGATGCACATCCGGATAAAGCGAAGCCCTCATCTCCCGTTCTCTCTTATCCTGTATAACATAAGCTATGCTAACAAAAGCGGTATTCATAGGCAATTCCCGCCAGATCCCCTTTTCATCTTCAAAAGTAACATAATAACGTTCTCCACATTCTATTGTTCCACCGCTGTAGTTATTGAGAATGAATGTTACCTGTTCTGCAGCTGTAGAATAAACCGGATATTCGGGACGGATATAAATACCGTTTATATGGTTCACACCCACTTTTTGATTGATAATCGGCTCTGTCACACCACTAAATTGAAAAGCAGGCGAGTCCATAATCTTCTCCCGGAATTCTTTTTGTTTTTCGGGAGTATTCACAATCAGACGGATTTCTATATGTCGCAATCCTACACCATATCCCGTTACATTCCTTTTTATATTCTCATATCCCGACTCTTCCATTTTCTTATTTAACTCCTTCTGGATAGCGAGCAACTGGGTTTGCGAGTAATTACTACCACCCATAAGTTCCAGCCTGAAATTCTTACTTCCGGAAGCCTTTTCCAATATCTGCCGTGCTTTGACTGTATCTCCTGTGACCTGAAAAACAAGAGTAGCTTTATCAAAATAGATACCTTCAATAAAGTCGGGGCAGTTGGGAGTTTCCAAAGACAACCCGGCTATATGAGGTTCATTACCATAAACCTTACCCAGTGTATCCAATATTTCCATACCCTCCGACTGGTCATAGAACTGTTCTGTACTGTCATTTTCAGTTTTGCATGTTTCTACATGGTTTGTCTTGTTTATCCTACAGGATGAAAACAAACACAACAATAAGATAAAATAAAATTTATTCATTATCTTTTTCCTCCTGTTTTTCAGGTTTTTATCATTTACCAACAAAGATAATAATATTACGATTTCATGATACTAATAGATGCCCTAATAATTATACATCATGACAGAAATAATATTATTGCAGAAAAAGTGAGTCAGCACTGCTTATGAAAAGAAAAAGATACTCCGAAAAGAGTGACGCTATCCCACCAACATAGTGACGGTATATGCTTAGGATAGCGTCACTATTCCAGGCATATACCGTCACTATGTTTAAACCGGATATTCGGGCTGTTATTTCTAGTTTCCGCGCTGTGTAGGCAGGGTAAATTCTTGCGAATCACAAATCACTCCATTCTCGTCCGCCACTGCGACACGGAATGTCACTTCACCGTCTTTCAATTTTTCACCTGCGTGAATGGAAGCGGTATAACGGATGCCTTCACCCGGAAGAATTTCCTCCACCATCACAGAAGGAGAAATGCCGAGATGCTTCACCTTCCCCACCGTTTCTACCACAGGAACTACATTATAAACAGGATTTCTCCCTTCATTCATAATCTCAAAAATTATCTTGCTATTTTCTCCCGCATCAATCACATGACTGCGATTATCATCTATAAAACGGATCTTGCGCAACTTCAGTTGAGAAATAGGCTGCTGCACCGGCTGCTTCTTATATTTTTGCACACGGACTTCCCTCACTTCAGGAATATACGCATCTTCCTCTATTTGCTCTTGTCTCGGCGCCGTCAACGCGTTTCCAATAGCCGCACCGGCAATGGTTCCCACAATATTCCCAATAGCAGAACCACGGTAACCGCCCCTCCAGCCATGATTATTATCTCCGATAAGTCCGCCTATCGAACTTCCCAGACTACCTCCGATAGAAGCACCTGCCATGATAGCTCCCGGATTTCCCATACGCCCCGACGCACATCCACTCAAAATCAAAGCGGAAAGCAAAATTACTGTTAGTTGTTTCTTCATGAGTCTCTCTATTTAGTGTTATTATTTATTCTACCACTTAAAACGAGCGAAACGTAATAATAGTTGTTTGTCTCCCGCATTTTTAAAATGAATAGTTGCTTTCGCATTGTCTCCCGTTCCTTCTACTTTAATCACTTCACCCAATCCGAAACGTTCGTGCTCTATCATCTGTCCGGCCTGTACTCCTGCTATCGATGCTGAAGTGGAAGAGGTTGCCTGTACACCGTTACTTGGGCTAACAGTACTAACTTTCTTCAAATTCCTCGGTACGCTGGGAGCAATGATCTGTGCTTTCGGACGTTCACGCTGTTCGGAAGATGTACTTCCGAAAGGGGCACGCGACGGAGAAGCTGAACGGGTGAATCCTCCTTCAATCTCTCTACGGAAACGTCCTGCACCTTCATCGACAGCCCGGCTCACTCCTGCCTCATGCGGCAGTTGCAAGTAATGAACATCGATATCACGCAAGAAACGACTGGGGCTTCCAAATTCCATCCTTCCATAACGGAAACGGGTTTTGGCAAAAGACAGATAACAATGTTCCTCCGCACGAGTAATAGCTACATAGAACAAACGACGTTCTTCTTCCAGTGCCCGGGGAGAATCTCCTACCATCCCACTGGGAAACAGGTTTTCTTCCAGACCGACCACAAATACATTCTTAAACTCCAATCCTTTAGCCGAATGAACTGTCATCAACGTTATCTTTTCCCCATCATCCGCCTTGTCGGAATCCTGATCGGTAAGCAATGCAATCTCCGAAAGGAAATCGGTAAGAGACACATTCGGGTTACCCTCCTCCTGCCGCAAAGCGCAGAAGTCATTCATTCCATTCACCAACTCTTCTATATTTTCCTGACGGCTTAGGTTCTCGGGGGATGTGTCCTGACAGACATCGTTGATAATGCCGGACTGACGGATGATATTCGTTCCTATTTCATAAGCGTTCTTATCTGCCTGATCGACAATGAAACTTTCTATCAATTCACGAAAGCCTTGCAGTTTCGCATGCGTTCCTTTATTTATATCCAGTCCGTAACTCAATGGTTCGCAGAGTGCCGCCCAAAGACTTACACCATGATCGGTAGCCGCCGATATAATCTTCCCGACTGTCGTATCTCCAATACCACGAGCCGGATAATTAATGATTCGCTTGAATGCTTCTTCATCATTCGGATTCACTACCAAACGGAAATAAGCAATCACATCTTTTATCTCTTTTCGCTGGTAGAACGAAAGTCCTCCATAAATCTTATAAGGTATACTCCGTTTCCGAAGAGCCTCTTCAAAAATACGGCTTTGTGCATTCGTACGATACAGGATAGCAAAATCAGCATATCCGTAGCGATACTCCCGTCGTAGCTCTGCAATCTTATTAGCTACAATATCTCCCTCTTCCACATCGCTATACGCCTGAAATACGCCGATAGGTTCCCCCTTTTCTTTCTCCGAAAACACGGCTTTCCGTATCTGGCGTTCATTCTTCTCAATCAAGCTGTTGGCAGCACAAACAATGGTTTGTGTGGAACGATAATTCTGTTCCAATTTAAAGACTTTCGTATTAGGGTAGATTTTCGTAAAATAGAGAATATTATCAATATCCGCCCCACGGAAAGAATAGATACTTTGCGCATCGTCTCCCACCACACAGACACGTTGATTCTCTTTAGTCAGTTGCAGGACAATGCTATGCTGCGCATAATTCGTATCCTGATACTCATCTACCAGCACATAACGGAACTGATCCCGGTAGCGTGCCAACACTTCCGGAAAGTCACGGAATAAAATATAGGTGTACACCAGTAAATCATCGAAATCCATTGCACCTGCCTGACGACATCTGTCCCAATAACGAGTATAGATATCACGGATAGCAGGCATCTTGCAGCCATATCTCCTTCGTAAGCCTCTTTATTGGCAGCATACCCCGTGGGAGTGACCAGATGATTCTTGGCATTGGAGATACGTGCTTGTACCGCTCCCGGTTTATAAGTTTTCTCGTCCAATCCCATCTCTTTAATAATGGAACGGAGCAAACTCTTACTATCAGCCGTATCATAGATGGTGAACTGGGAAGTGAACCCGATAAATGTTGCTTCGGCACGAAGAATCCGTGAGAAGATGGAATGGAAAGTCCCCATCCACAAATAACGTGCCCGTTCCATACCTACCTGACGGGCAATACGCTCTTTCATCTCGCGCGCCGCCTTATTCGTAAAGGTCAGTGCAAGAATATTCCACGGATTGTAGCCGTTCTCCTGTTCCAGCAAGTAAGCGATTTTATAAGTCAATACGCGCGTCTTCCCCGAACCTGCACCGGCTATCACCAGCGAAGGACCGTCATTATAAGTCACTGCAGCACACTGACTCTCGTTCAATTCATCTATATAATTGGTATTCATAACAGCATTATAAAAACAATGTGGATTTTTAACAAACCCTTGGCATTCAAATTTGTTCTCAATACAAAAGTATAATATTCATTCGAGAATGAAGGTATTTTTATGAATTTTCATCACTAACTATTTTAACCTAACACCAAAAAGCAATGAAAAGAAGTATATTTTTATCGATTATTTTGAGTTTGTTTCTGGTCGCCTGCATTCCACAGGCAATGGCACAAAAGCAGAGCCGCCTGGAAAAGCTGCTAAGGTATCTGAACGATAATGACGCCGACAAATGGCAGAAAAACCGTGATAAGATAGATGACGAGACACAAACCTATTATGCCGAGGAACTGGCATTATTGGATGTGCTCAACGGATTGTGGAACGAGCAAAGCGAACAGGCTGCCACCAACTATTTCGGATGCTACGAAAGGGCAACGAAAGCTTATTTTCCCAATATCTGTGAAGAAGAGAAAATACAACTTTCCAACGTACAAAACAAAGCGGAACTGGCTGTTATCTCCATTCTGGAAGCTTCGAAAGATCAAATCCCTTTTAGCAAGACGTTGATGGACAGTATCCAGTCAAGCGGTTATCCGGGAGATTCTACCATCTTGCAAAAGGTACGGGACATCCGTGAAATGGCTTTACTGGAAGGTATGCTGAAAACACCTACGCTGAATATTTATCAAACGTACATCACGGAATATCCGAACGGCAAATTTATCTCTCAAATCAACACTGCGGAAAACAAACGGCTTTACCAGATTGTAAAGAGTAATCCGACATCAGCGAATTTCAAGGCATTTTTTGATAACGCCAACATGCAGAAATTCTTCACGGATAAAGACACGCGTCCATTCCTTCCGGAAGTTCGCGCGTTATACGATGATTTTCTGTTTCAAGGAATCGACAGCCTCCGGGAGAAAGGAAACGCAACAGCCATCCGGCAGATTATTGACGAGTATAAGCAATCACCTTACCTGACTTCCACAGCACGTACTCATCTGGACGACCTTGAATATCTTAGTGAAAAAGCTGATTTTGAGCTTTTAAAAGCTGCCATTGTCAATTCCGAATCTTTGAGTATGCTGCAGGATTTTCTTTGCACACACAGATACAAGGAATTTCGTGACCAGGCCAATGCACTACGGACACCGTTTATTCTGCAAACAATCATATCCACTCCTACTTCCGTGAAATACTATAATGGAGGACGATTGATTAAGTCTGCGGAAAATGACAGTACGGGAAATACCTCGACCACTTATTCGTATGATGATAAGGGGCAGCTCATTTCTACATTGTCGCTTACCGTAAAGAACGGTCAGCCAAGCAATGAAATACAAACGAACAGATTATACGATCCGCAAGGTCACTGCATCTTTGAAGTGCAAACGAATCCGAAAACCAAAACGGATCTCTACCGACGGACACGCCGTATCGGTACGGACGGAAGTATCGAGAGTGATTCGCTCAAGTATACAGATGGAAGAGTCATCATAAGTTCCTATAATAAACAGGGGTTATTGACCGAAACCAAAGAGTATAATAAGAATGGAGAACTTCAGGCGTACACCGCAAACAAATATGATGATAAAGGCAGATTGATTTCATCCCAACATCAAAACCTGCTTTTTGCCAATTCTTCGGATCAGATTATTTCACAAAAAGATGCTTATGAATACGATAAATACGGTTATCTGACACAAATCGTTTACCAACGGATTTTAGGCAATAACCAGAAAACATCGGGATGCCTGACCTGCCTGTACGATAAATACGGAAACCAGATCGATAGCAATTCTTATTATGAATATGATAATACGGGCCAATGGATCTGCCGGACCGACCGTGAGCATCCGAAAGAAGTGGAACGCATACAGTACATTTACAAATAAAGTAAGATGCTGTGAACATTTTGCAAAGGGCTTCTGTTATTATAGTATAACAAGCCGATTAAAACTTGTAACATTATGAATACTATATTAATGTCTTTAATTATGATGACCATGACTTACGAAATGCCTAACTTCCTTACGCTAACAATGCGTTGGAACCTGTAATCAGTCAGCAAACAATAGATTTCCATTACGGAAAACATCTACAAACGTATGTAAATAATCTGAATAGCCTCGTGCCCGGAACAGAATATGAAGGTAAAACGGTAGAAGAAATCGTTGCAGCCGCACCGGATGGAGCTATATTCAATAACGCCGGACAAGTATTGAACCACAACCTGTACTTCCTGCAATTTGCCCCGAAACCTTCGAAGAAAGAACCGGCCGGTAAACTGGGAGAAGCCATCAAACGTGACTTTGGCAGCTTTGAAAACTTCAAAGAAAGAATTCAATGCAGCAGCAGTCGGATTGTTTGGTTCAGGATGGGCTTGGCTATCCGTAGATAAAGACGGTAAACTGAAAATCACTAAAGAGGGGAACGGCAGCAATCCAGTACGTGCCGGTTTGAAACCACTTCTTGGATTTGACGTTTGGGAACACTCCTATTATCTGGATTACCAGAACCGCCGTGCCGACCACGTAAACGCCTGTGGGATGTCATCGACTGGGATGTGGTTGAAAAAAGAATGTAATCAAATTTACAAGCTAAACTATACTTATGGAAAAGGTCGTTGTGTTTTTCACAGCGACCTTTTTTACAGATTAAAAAGAACAGACTTTTATTGTATATCAGATGCATTAGTTGTATTTTTGCAACTCATAAAACAACATAACAAACAATTATGATACTGTATAAAAGAAAAAAAATACGATTTATTGTCTCCATTGCCGTACTCCTTTTCCTCCCCTTTTTTAGCAATGTTGGCAATGCTGCCACCACAGAAGAATCTGAGGAAGAAATCCTGTTTATCACCTCTTATAATTCTGACACTAAATATACCTACGATAACATCAGCACATTTATAGAGACCTACACCCAATTGGAGGAAATATTCGACATGGTAGAAATATGAATGCAACAGACTTAACGCAGGCGCATCAATGGAAAAAAACATTGACCGATATTCTGGACAAACATCCGAAAGCCAAATTAGTTATTCTCCTGGGTGGTGAAGCATGGAGCAGTTTCCTCCATCTCGAAGATGAAAAGTACAAGCAGCTTCCTGTTTTCTGTGCAATGGCATCACGCAACGAATACGTATTCCGGAGGATTCGACCGACATCCGAAGCTATAATCCTGAAAGCATTAACTTAATGGAACGCATGAAGGAATATAACGTAAGATATTGTAGCACATACGAATATGACATTAAAAAAGATATTGAAATGATACAGGATTTCTATCCGGAAACAGAACACCTTGTATTTGTATCGGATAACACATACAACGGACTTGCCGAACTGGCATGGTTCAAGAAAAACCTGCAACATTTCCCACAGTTGTCTATCACCTACGTCGATGGCCGCATCCATACACTCGATATGGCTGCCAGTCAATTGCGCAATCTTCCCAGAAACACAGTCATGTTGCTTGGCATCTGGAGAATCGACAACCGGGGCATTACTTATATGAATAACTCCGTTTATGCTTTTTCCAAAGCCAATCCTCTCCTGCCTATGTTCAGCATGACTTCTACCGCAATAGGTTACTGGGCTATCGGAGGATATGTCCCGCAATATGAAGGAGTGGGAAAAAGCATGGGAGAATATGCCTACCGCTTTTTAGACCAGAAGGAAACTGATATCAGCAGTATCAATATCTTACCCAACAGATATAAATTTGATGCGAAGAAACTAAAGGAATGGGGATTTGAAAACAAGAAGTTACCTGTTAACTCAATGGTAATCAATCAGCCCATCCCGTTCTTTGTGGCCTATAAGACAGAAGTGCAATTCATCCTGATTATATTTCTCGTATTAGTAGGAAGTCTAATGATTTCGCTGTATTACTATTACCGGACTAAAATCCTGAAGAATCACCTTGAAAGAACTACGAAACAACTACGGGAAGATAAAAAGAAACTGGAAGAGTCTGAAGTCGAATTGCGTGATGCTAAAGAGCGCGCCGAAGAAGCTAACCAACTGAAAAGTGCCTTTGTTTCGAATATGAGCCACGAGATACGGACTCCGCTAAATGCTATTGTCGGTTTCTCCAGCCTGATTATCGGTTCGGTAGAGCAGAATAACGAACTGAAAGAATACGCAGATATTGTCCAGACCAACTCCAATCTGTTGCTCCAACTGATTAGTGATGTACTGGATATATCACGCCTGGAATCAGGAAAACTGCAATTCAACTATGAATGGTGTGAGCTGGTGAACCATTGCCAGAATATGATTACTCTGACCAACCGGAACAAGACAATGGATGTAGACATTAAACTGCAAATGCCTAAAGAGCCTTACATGCTCTACACAGATCCCTTGCGCCTGCAGCAGATTATTATCAATCTGCTGAACAATGCCTTGAAATTCACTCCTGCCGGAGGAAGCATTACGCTGGATTATGAAGTGGACGAAGAAAAGCAATGTATGCTGTTCTCGGTAACTGATACCGGCACCGGAATCCCCGAAGATAAACAGGAGCTGGTATTCCAACGTTTCGAAAAGCTGAACGAGTTCGTACAGGGTACAGGATTGGGACTGGCTATCTGCAAACTGACCATCCAATATATGGGAGGTGATATCTGGATTGACAAGAATTACAAAAATGGTGCCCGGTTTATCTTTTCTCATCCTATCAAAAAACAGGAATCAACAGAAAAATGAAAAAAAATCGAATGATTTAGTGTTTTTCTGTTTCTTTTTCACTTACTTTGCCCCCGTAAAGACAAAGGGGTGCCCCATGAGGGGCTGAGATTATACTAGGAACCTGAGGCAGTTAGTACTGACGTAGGGATTGTGTTTCTTCTTATCGCCTTTCCATTCAAGCACGCTCTTTGTATTTACTTTCAACTTATTTATTCTGATAGGACAATGAAAGTACAAGTGAACAACAAAGAGGTGGAAATTACTCCCGACTCTACCCTTACACAACTGACAGCACAGCTCGAACTTCCGGTTCAAGGCATTGCTATCGCCGTAAACAACAAAATGATTCCCCGTACCGAATGGGAGGGTTTCATATTGCATGAGAACGATAACCTGGTGATTATCAAAGCTGCTTGCGGAGGATAAGGGAATGGTCAGCCTACAATTTATCACGCATCAGACCGAACGGTATTCGTACCTCGAATCGGCACGTATGGCACTCGAAGGCGGGTGCAAATGGATCCAACTACGCATGAAAGAGGCTCCTCTCGAAGAAGTGGAGGCAGTAGCCCTGCAACTGAAACCGCTTTGTAAAGAGCACGAAGCAATCCTGGTTCTGGACGATCACGTTGAACTGGCGCGAAAGCTGGAAGTGGACGGTGTGCATCTGGGCAAAAAGGATATGCCTATCGACCAGGCCCGCCAAATTCTTGGAGAGGCTTTCATTATCGGCGGCACTGCAAATACATTCGAAGATGTTGTACAGCACTATCGTGCCGGAGCCGATTATCTTGCATCGGTCCTTTCCGGTTTACTACCACTAAAAAGAATTTAAGCCTGTACTGGGATTGGAAGGCTATTCCTCCATCCTTCACAGATGAAAGAGGCGAATATCGAAGTCCCCGTAGTAGCGATTGGAGGAATCACTTATGAGGATATTCCTGCCATACTTCACACAGGAGTCAATGGAATAGCCTGTCGGGAACCATTCTCGGAGCGGACAATCCGGTAGAAGAAACACGTAGAATCCTGAATCATGCGTAAAGCAATGATGTACAATCAGTAATTTAATTTATAATATATATAGAATGGAAAAGTTAGTAATTGCGGGACGCGAATTTAACTCCCGTCTTTTCCTGGGAACAGGAAAATTCAATTCCAATGAAGTAATGGAACAAGCTATTCTGGCTTCAGGCACGGAAATGGTTACTGTTGCCATGAAACGAATCGACATGGACAACAAAGAGGATGACATGCTGAAACATATTATTCATCCGAATATTCAGCTATTGCCCAATACTTCCGGTGTACGTAATGCAGAAGAGGCTGTTTTTGCAGCACAGTTGGCTCGTGAAGCCTTTGGAACAAACTGGCTGAAACTGGAAATTCACCCGGACCCACGCTATCTGCTCCCTGACTCTATCGAGACACTGAAAGCTACGGAAGAACTGGTAAAACTGGGTTTTATCGTGTTGCCTTATTGCCAGGCTGACCCTGTACTCTGCAAACGTCTGGAAGAAGCGGGCGCAGCTACCGTTATGCCGCTCGGTGCACCAATCGGTACCAATAAAGGATTGCAGACCAAAGAATTCCTGCAAATCATTATCGAACAGGCAGGTATCCCGGTAGTCGTAGATGCGGGTATCGGTGCACCCAGTCATGCTGCCGAAGCAATGGAACTGGGAGCTTCCGCTGTATTAGTTAATACCGCAATAGCCGTTGCCGGAAATCCGATAGAAATGGCAAAAGCATTCAAAGCGGCTACAGAAGCCGGAAGACAGGCTTACGAAGCAGGATTAGGATTACAAGCCGTCGACTTCGTGGCAGAAGCAAGTTCACCTCTAACGGCTTTTCTTGATTAAAAACGAATAAACTATGGAACAAAAAATAAAATTCCCCCGCTCGCAGAAAGTCTATTTACCCGGTAAACTTATCCGAATATCCGTGTAGCGATGCGGAAAGTGGAACAAGTGCCAGTGTCAGCTTTGAAGGCGAAGAAAAGATAGCAACACCGAACCCGGAGATATATGTATATGATACCAGCGGACCGTTCAGCGATGCAGATATGAGCATTGATCTTAAAAAAGGACTGCCCCGTATGCGTGAAGAATGGATTGTAGGCCGTGGTGATGTGGAACAACTTCCCGAAATTACTTCGGAATACGGACAAATGAGAAGGGACGATAAAAGTCTCGATCACTTACGTTTCGAGCACATCGCTCTGCCCTATCGCGCTAAAAAAGGAGAAGCAATCACTCAAATGGCATACGCCAAAAGAGGGATTATCACCCCTGAAATGGAATATGTAGCAATCCGCGAGAACATGAATTGCGAGGAATTGGGAATTAAGACCCACATTACTCCAGAATTTGTCCGTCAGGAGATTGCAGAAGGACGTGCTGTATTACCGGCCAATATCAACCACCCGGAAGCTGAACCGATGATTATCGGACGCAACTTCCTTGTGAAAATCAATACGAATATCGGAAATTCGGCTACTACCTCAAGCATAGATGAAGAAGTGGAGAAAGCATTGTGGAGCTGCAAATGGGGTGGCGATACCTTGATGGATCTTTCCACAGGAGAAAATATTCATGAAACACGCGAATGGATTATCCGTAATTGTCCCGTACCCGTCGGCACGGTTCCTATTTATCAGGCACTTGAAAAGGTGAACGGCATAGTGGAAGATCTCACCTGGGAAATCTACCGGGATACATTGATTGAACAATGTGAACAAGGTGTAGATTACTTCACCATTCATGCAGGGATCCGCCGCCATAATGTTCATCTTGCCGATAAGCGGTTGTGCGGTATTGTCAGCCGTGGAGGAAGCATAATGAGTAAATGGTGTCTCGTACACGATCAGGAAAGTTTCTTATACGATCACTTTGATGATATTTGTGATATCCTGGCACAATATGATGTAGCCGTTTCTTTAGGCGACGGACTTCGTCCGGGTTCTATCTACGATGCGAACGATGAAGCGCAGTTTGCCGAACTGGATACCATGGGAGAATTAGTGCTTCGTGCCTGGGATAAGAATGTTCAGGCATTTATTGAAGGCCCCGGACACGTTCCGATGCATAAAATCAAAGAGAACATGGAACGTCAGATTGAAAAATGCCATGACGCCCCATTCTATACACTCGGCCCGTTGGTGACGGATATTGCTCCCGGATACGACCATATCACTTCTGCTATCGGTGCCGCACAAATCGGATGGCTGGGTACGGCTATGCTTTGTTATGTCACTCCGAAAGAACACCTTGCCTTACCCGACAAAGAGGATGTACGCGTAGGAGTCATTACCTACAAGATAGCCGCTCATGCCGCTGACCTGGCAAAAGGACACCCGGGTGCACAGGTACGAGACAACGCATTGAGTAAAGCTCGCTATGAGTTCCGCTGGAAAGATCAGTTCGACCTGTCTCTCGACCCGGAGCGGGCGCAGACCTATTTCCGTGCAGGACATCATATCGATGGAGAATATTGTACGATGTGCGGACCTAATTTCTGTGCAATGAGATTGTCACGCGATTTAAAGAAAAGCGCTAAAACCAACAAATAATGAGTGGGGAGAAACAGAAAGTCAGCCCACTGACCGAACCTGCCCTCCCCTCATTTCAATTTTCAATTTTTAATTCTCAATTTAATAAGAATGTTCTCCGACGAATTAGAAAAAATATCCTGGGAAGAGACGACAAAAGCCATCTATTCCAAAACAGATGCCGACGTACGCCGTGCATTGGGTAAAAAAGAGCATCTGGATGTCAACGACTTTATGGCGCTGATTTCACCTGCCGCCACTCCTTATCTGGAAGTGATGGCACGCCTTAGTCAGAAATATACGATGGAACGGTTCGGTAAGACTATCTCCATGTTCGTACCGCTCTACCTGACTAATTCATGTACCAACTCCTGCGTCTATTGCGGTTTCCACATCAGCAATCCGATGAAGAGAACGATACTGACAGAGGAAGAGATTGTCAACGAATACAAAGCCATCAAACGACTGGCTCCTTTTGAAAATCTACTGCTCGTAACCGGTGAAAACCCTGCCGCAGCAGGTGTTCCCTACATTGCCCGGGCGCTGGATTTGGCAAAACCTTATTTCAGCAACCTGCAAATTGAAGTAATGCCCCTTAAAGCAGAAGAATATCAGGAACTGACTAATCATGGTCTGAATGGAGTGATCTGTTTTCAAGAGACTTACCATAAAGCAAATTACAAAACGTATCATCCGAGAGGCATGAAGTCTAAATTCGAATGGCGTGTAGACGGCTTCGACCGCATGGGACAGGCAGGTGTACATAAGATTGGCATGGGTGTCCTGATCGGCTTGGAGGAATGGCGGACAGACGTAACGATGATGGCTTATCATCTGCGTTATCTGCAGAAGCATTACTGGAAAACAAAATACAGCGTAAATTTCCCGCGTATGCGTCCGTCTGAAAATGGCGGATTCCAACCGAATGTAGTCATGAACGACCGGGAACTGGCTCAACTTACATTCGCGATGCGAATCTTCGACCACGACGTAGATATCTCCTATTCCACCCGTGAAAGTGCAGAAATCCGAAATCACATGGCAACGCTCGGTGTTACAACCATGAGTGCGGAGAGTAAAACTGAACCGGAGGATATTACAGTTATCCTCAAACCCTGGAACAATTTCACGTAAGTATGAGCGAAAGGCGGTTGAAGTGGAACGTGACTTGAAGAAACTGGGTCGCGAACCGGTTTGGAAGGATTGGGATCAGTCTTTTGATTTTAAAAGATAGGCAGATGCGATACGATAGACAAATCATACTTCCCGAAATCGGAGAAGAAGGTCAGAAGAAACTGCAGGAAGCCAAAGTGCTTATTGTAGGTGTGGGAGGGCTAGGCTCTCCCATCGCTCTCTACCTGGCAGGCGCCGGTGTGGGATGTCTCGGACTGGTAGATGACGATTTGGTAAGCATCACTAACCTGCAACGACAAGTTCTCTATTCCGAAAAAGAATTGGGTAAACCGAAAGCTATCTGTGCAGCGGAACGGCTCTCCGCTCTCAACAGCGAGATCAGAATACATCCCTACTCTACCAGGTTGACAAAAGAAAATGCTTATCATATCATTCAGGAATATGATATAGTAGTCGACGGCTGTGACAACTTTGCCACCCGTTACCTGATTAACGATATCTGCATAGAGCAGAAAAAGCCTTACGTATATGGTGCTATCTGCGGTTTTGAAGGACAGGTTTCTGTATTCAACTACGGAAACCAGAAAAAGAACTACCGGGATCTTTATCCTGACGAAGAAGAAATGCAACGGATGCCTCCTCCGCCTAAAGGTGTGATGGGAGTTACTCCTGCCATTGTAGGAAGTGTTGAAGCTACGGAAGTGCTGAAAATAATCTGTGATTTTGGAGATGTTTTAGCCGGCGAACTATGGACAATCGACCTGCGGACATGGCAATCTAACAAATTTTCACTATAAAGGTTGGTTTCTGACATAGTTAATTAGTAACTTTGCTAAGCAATCCAATTTTAACAAAAGAAATGAAACTAATTGTAGTTACCACCCCTACCTTCTTCGTCGAAGAAGATAAGATTATTACCGCTCTTTTCGAAGAGGGGCTGGATGTCCTACATCTTAGGAAGCCGGAAACTCCGGCTATGTATTCGGAACGGCTATTGACACTTATTCCGGATAAATATCACCGCCGTATCGTCACGCATGAACATTTCTATTTGAAAGAAGAATTTAATCTGATGGGTATCCACCTGAATGCACGTAATCCCAAAGAGCCGCATGATTATTATGGTCACATCAGCTGTTCGTGCCATTCAGTGGAGGAGGTAAAAAACAGAAAGCATTTTTACGACTATGTTTTTATGAGTCCTATTTATGATAGTATCTCTAAAGTGAATTACTATTCAACATACACTGCCGAAGAATTACGCGAAGCACAAAGAGCTAAGATTATCGACTCGAAAGTGATGGCATTGGGAGGTATCAATGAAGACAATTTATTGGAGATTAAAGATTTCGGTTTCGGAGGGGCTGTCGTTTTAGGAGATCTTTGGAACAAATTCGACGCCTGTCAAGATCAGAACTATTTAGCCGTAATCGAGCACTTTAAAAAGTTGAAAAAGCTATCAGATTAATAAAAAGCCGATAGTAAACTGACTGTACATTCCTATTGTATATCCAATAAAGGAAATGACTTTCTCAATCATAAAATAAAAAAGCCGCCGCGAATTGTCTTCCGCAACGGCTTTCTGTATTTTCGGTGTTTTCTTATCAGAACTTATATCCCACGATAATAGAGAAGTTCATGTTTTTAGGATTACCAACTTTTTCCACATCAACCAGACCAAATTGACCATCCAAGCCTGCAATGATTCTACCAAATTCCAATGCAACTCCTACACCAAGACCTGCATCAAAACGCTTCAAAGCATCATCACCAAAAGTGTCGACTTTACGTTCTGTGTCATTACCTAAGTCAAACTTTGTTTTACCGGCAATACCACAAGCAAAATAAGGACCTGCATTCACCACCAGATTAGTATTATCTGCTACATTGAAACGTGCAGCAGCCATTACTGGCAATTCCAAATACATTGCATTAATGCTATTGCCATCTTTCTTTGCACCTTTACTAGTTAAGAATAATGAAGGTTGCAGTGACCATGTATCAGTAAAAGCATATTCAAAACCTCCACCAAGTTTGAATCCAACCTTTGCATTCAGATCAAGATCACCGGTGTAATTACTAAAGTTCATACCTACTTTGGCATTCCAACCTGTAATTTGAGAGAAACCTGCCACTGAAATCAGTGCAAATAAAACAAACAAAACACTCTTCTTCATAATTTTAAAGTTTTAAATTAATACTAAAGGTTTCTATTGACCTCATTGTTTAACAATACAAATGTATAATTGTAATTTGTATTAAACAACTTTTTCGTTAACAAGTGCGCAATTTATAGAGATTATACATAAAAAAAGGGAATTCCCTATTTTTGAGAACTCCCTTTCCTAATTTGTTGATTTGTTTTCTTCTTATTAGAATGCGTAATGGAAACCAATTGAAAGATCTTCACTAGTAAGTTCAAGACCAAAAGAATCTCCAAGCGTATTTATATTTCTACGATATCCCAGGAAACCATACTTGGCAATGAAAGAGAAGTGATCGTTCAATTTAACAGCAATACCCGGTCTAAGTCCCACTTGTCCGGCTTTAGTAGTGTCTCCGTCTTTAACCTTCACGAAGCCGAGAGCAGCAGTTCCGTCCAGAAACAGGCGAACCGCACCGGTTTCACAGTAAGACCAACGAATGTATGGAGCAACAATTACTGAATTTTTTGTTAGTCCACCATTATAATTATGTGAATAATCCAATTCAGCACCTAATGCCCATCTTTCATTAAAGTTGTATCCAACTTCCGGAGCAACTTTAAAAGAAGTAGTGTTGCCTGTGCTGTTACGCCAAACGTTCAAAGATCCGCCTACGTAAATGTCTTGTGCTTTTACAGCGATAGTTGCTAACATTACAACTACCAATAATAAACCCTTTTTCATTTTCTTTGTTTTTTTAAATTAAACGTTAGACCCCAATTCGGTCGATTTCTGGGGTGCAAATGTAAAGCTGTTTTTATGATTAAACAAACATTTAGTTAGTTTTTTATAATAAATACCAAATAAATATTGGGTGGTAAACGGACATCAATACCCAACAGGCATAAAATAAATAGACTGCAAATACTTTCACAAGTATTTACAGTCTATTTATCAGATAGTTAAGTACCTAACCAGCGTATTTGACTATCCTTCTATTGCTGCCTGCGCCGCCGCCAATCTGGCAATCGGCACTCTGAATGGAGAACAACTAACGTAGTTCAAACCTACCCGGTGACAGAACTTCACTGAAGAAGGCTCACCACCATGTTCACCACAAATACCACATTTCAGATCCGGACGGATAGCACGGCCCTTTTCTGTAGCCATACGTACCAACTGTCCCACACCATTCTGATCGAGAACCTGGAACGGGTCTACTTTCAAAATCTTCTTTTCCAGATAAACAGGAAGGAAAGAAGCTATATCATCACGAGAATAACCGAAGGTCATCTGCGTTAAGTCATTTGTACCGAATGAGAAGAACTCGGCAGAAGAAGCGATACGGTCGGCAGTCAAAGCGGCACGCGGAATTTCAATCATTGTACCCACTTTGAAGTCAATGCTATCTCCTACTTCCTCAAACAACTTCTTAGCTTCCGCACGGATTACATTTTCCTGCTCCTTGAATTCATACAAGATACCAGTTAATGGAACCATGATTTCCGGATGAGTTTCCACTCCTTCTTTCTTCAATTCGAGTGCAGCACCCAAGATGGCACGTGTCTGCATCTGTGTAATTTCAGGATAAGTATTTCCCAGACGGCAACCACGGTGACCCAACATCGGGTTATGCTCACACAATGATTCTACACGTTGCTGGATATATTGCAGGCTCACACCCATAGTATCTGCCATTTCCTGCTGTCCCTTCAAATCGTGAGGAACGAACTCATGCAAAGGAGGATCGAGCAAACGAACCGTTACCGGACAACCAGCCATTGCTTTAAAGATACCCTTAAAGTCTTCTTGTTGATATGGAAGAATCTTAGCCAATGCTTTACGACGTCCTTCCGCATTTTCCGCCAAAATCATTTCACGCATTGCCTTGATCTTTTCACCTTCGAAGAACATGTGTTCCGTACGGCAAAGCCCAATACCTACTGCACCGAAGTTACGAGCCACTTCCGCATCATGAGGAGTATCTGCATTCGTACGTACCTGCAGACGAGTATACTTATCAGCCAGCGTCATTAATTCGGCAAAGTCACCGGAAAGTTCTGCAGCCTGTGTTTCTACCTTACCATTATAAACTACACCTGTACTTCCGTTCAGAGAGATATAATCGCCTTCTTTCAACACAACACCGTCAATTTCTACGGTACGGTTTTTATAATCGATATTCAATGCACCTGCACCTGATACACAACATTTACCCATACCACGAGCCACAACAGCAGCATGAGAAGTCATACCGCCACGAGCCGTAAGAATACCTTCGGCAACTGCCATACCGGCCAAGTCTTCCGGAGAAGTTTCGATACGAACCATTACCACACGTTTACCGGCAGCATGCCATTCAGCAGCGTCGTCAGCAAAGAACACCACCTGACCGGTTGCAGCACCCGGAGAAGCCGGAAGACCACGAGTCAACACTTTGGCTTTCTTCAAAGCATCCTTATCGAATACAGGGTGAAGCAATTCATCGAGTTTATTCGGTTCCACGCGCATCAAAGCAGTCTTTTCGTCAATCATGCCCTGACGGAGCAAATCCATAGCGATCTTCACCATAGCAGCACCTGTACGCTTACCGTTACGTGTCTGAAGGAACCAGAGTTTACCTTCTTGTACGGTGAACTCCATGTCCTGCATATCTTTATAATGATTTTCCAGTTTAGTCTGGAGAGCATCTAATTCTTTATAGATTTCCGGCATTGCCTCTTCCATGGAAGGGAACTTCGCTGCGCGAACATCTTCGGTCACACCAGCCAATACAGCCCAACGTTGAGAACCAATCTTGGTGATCTGTTGCGGAGTACGGATACCGGCCACTACGTCTTCACCTTGTGCGTTAATCAGATATTCACCATTGAAAGGTCTTCACCCGTACCGGCATCACGTGAGAAACAAACACCAGTAGCCGAAGTTTCACCCATATTACCGAACACCATAGCCTGTACATTGACAGCTGTACCCCATTCATCAGGTATACTTTCCATCTTACGGTAAAGGATAGCGCGTTCATTCATCCATGAATCAAATACGGCACATATAGCTCCCCAAAGTTGTTCGTATGCACCAGTCGGGAAATCTTTTCCGGTCTGTTCCTTTACGGCAGCTTTAAATTTCTTTACGAGTTCCTGCAAGTCTTCCACTTTCAACTCGTTATCCAGTTCTACCCTTTCTCTTTTTCACCTCTTCGATGATTGCTTCGAAGGGGTCGATATCTTCTTTATTGGTAGCTTCATGCCCAATACTACGTCACCGTACATCTGCACAAAACGACGATAAGAGTCCCATGCAAAGCGTGCATTACCTGTCTTACGGATAATACCTTCTACCACTTCGTCATTCAATCCCAAGTTCAGAATCGTATCCATCATACCCGGCATAGATGCGCGCGCACCGGAACGTACAGACACCAACAAAGGATTTTCAACGTCACCGAATTTAGATTTCATCAACGTTTCCACGTGAGTGATTGCTTTTACCACTTCATCTTTCAGCAGCTCAACCACTTTATCACGTCCTAACGTATTGTATTCCGTACAAACATCTGTAGTTATTGTGAATCCGGGAGGGACAGGAATTCCGATTAAATTCATTTCTGCAAGGTTGGCTCCCTTACCACCGAGCAAATTCTTCATGTCAGCCTTTCCTTCTGCCTGACCATTACCAAAGGTATAAACTCTTTTTTTATCCATAATATTGTGTTTAAAGTTACATTATGATTTTTTTCTGTTCGCAAATCTAAGGATATTTCGCAAACTTGAAAACTTTTTGCGAAAAAACTTTCTATCAAAATGCAATTTCGACATTACAATCCGGAATATTTCTGTATACCCGAATTTTTTCCAAAAAAAAAATACCTACTTTTGCAAAGTAATTATTAGACTGGTGTAAAAGTGGCAAGAAAGAAAAAAGAGCTTCCCTTATTGGAGAAGGTAACAATCATGGATGTGGCTGCCGAAGGAAAAGCCATCGCAAAAGTAAACGACCTGGTGATTTTTGTTCCCTATGTAGTGCCGGGTGATGTCGTAGACTGCAAATCAAGCGTAAAAAGAATAAATATGCCGAAGCTGAAGCGGTGAAGTTTCACGAGCTGTCGCCCAATCGCGCTGTTCCTTTCTGCCAACACTATGGCGTATGCGGTGGCTGCAAGTGGCAAGTGCTCCCCTATTCGGAGCAGATCAGATATAAGCAAAAGCAAGTGGAAGATAATTTGAGACGTATCGGGAAAATCGAACTTCCCGAAATTTCTCCGATTCTCGGTTCTGACAAGACGGAATTCTACAGGAACAAACTGGAATTCACCTTCTCAAATAAACGCTGGTTGACAAACGAAGAAGTTCGTCAGGATGTGAAGTATGACCAGATGAATGCGGTGGGTTTCCACATTCCGGGAGCCTTTGACAAGGTGCTGGCTATTGAGAAATGCTGGTTACAGGATGATATATCCAACCGTATCCGCAACGCTGTACGTGACTACGCTTACGAACACGATTACTCTTTCATCAATCTGCGCACACAGGAAGGTATGCTGCGGAATATGATTGTACGCACCTCTTCAACTGGCGAACTGATGGTAATCGTCATTTGCAAGATTACAGAAGATCACGAAATGGAACTGTTCAAGCAGTTACTCCAGTTCGTAGCGGACTCTTTCCCTGAAATCACTTCTCTTCTATACATTATTAATAATAAGTGCAACGACACAATCAATGATTTGGATGTGCATGTATTTAAAGGGAAAGATCACATCTTTGAAGAAATGGAGGGACTGCGTTTCAAAGTAGGACCGAAATCATTCTATCAGACCAACTCGGAACAGGCTTATAACTTATATAAAGTAGCCCGTGAATTTGCCGGATTAACAGGCAACGAACTGGTATATGACCTCTATACAGGAACGGGAACAATCGCCAACTTCGTATCACGCCAGGCTCGCCAGGTAATCGGTATCGAATATGTGCCGGAAGCTATCGAAGACGCAAAGGTAAATGCAGAAATCAATGATATCAAGAATGCATTGTTTTATGCCGGTGATATGAAGGATATACTGACGCAGGATTTCATCAATCAGCATGGACGCCCGGATGTAATCATTACTGATCCTCCTCGTGCCGGTATGCACCAGGATGTAGTTGATGTCATCTTGTTTGCCGAACCGAAACGGATTGTGTATGTAAGTTGTAATCCTGCTACTCAAGCACGGGATTTGCAATTACTCGATGAGAAATACAAGGTGAAAGCCATTCAACCGGTAGATATGTTCCCTCACACCCACCACGTAGAAAATGTGGTGTTGCTGGAACTTCGATAATCCGTGGTGATAATAGAATTTCAAAAGAAAAAAG
>ENA-OQDE01000452-OQDE01000452.1-human-gut-metagenome-genome-assembly--contig:-NODE-452-length-24660-cov-3.412669_pt1 | contig 24660 bp, 27 predicted proteins | sample MGYA00242768_ERZ504595 | MGnify/ENA primary metagenome ERZ504595 (study PRJEB26092, sample SAMD00036307) | human gut metagenome | host: Homo sapiens | study: EMG produced TPA metagenomics assembly of... | reverse complement strand
TATCCTCTTTTCCCCTACTCAATCTCTCTTGTTGCAAATTCATGATATTTCCTGAGTCGCTTCAGAAATATCAAGCTCACCGGTTTTCTTACCTTCACACATTACGATAATCCGATCACTCATACGTAAGATTTCTGTCATTTCCGAAGAAATCATAATAATTGATTTACCTTCATGTGCCAATTGATTCATCAGCTTGTAAATTTCATTCTTTGCACCAACATCAATACCTCTTGTAGGTTCATCGAAAATCAAGATGTCACAGTCACGTGTAAGCCACTTTGCAATAACAACTTTCTGTTGATTACCACCTGATAAGTTTACAACCAGCTGATCTACACCAGGAGTCTTTGTTGCAAGTGCATCCACATACTTCCGAGCCACTTCTTCTTCCTTTTTCTTGTTTATGAATAGTCCATTCATAAAGTTCTCCATGGAAGCCATTGTTGTGTTCTCAGCCACTGTTTTCTGAACTACAATACCATATCTCTTTCTGTCTTCTGAAAGATATCCGATACCATTTCTAACTGCATCTTCCGGACTCTTGATATCAACTTTCTTGCCGTTGATATAAATATCTCCGCTGTCGATCGGATCTGCACCGAACAGTGCACGTGCTGTCTCAGTACGTCCTGCACCCATCAGTCCGGAGAATCCGAGGATCTCACCTTTATGCAGCTCGAGCTACATCTTTTACCATCTTTCCTGCGTTCAGATGATCGACCTTTAAGACAACCGGCGCATCTTTTGGCACCATATTCTGTGTCTTCGGATCTTCGTAGATGACACGTCCAACCATCATGTTGATGATGTCATCTTTTGTACAGTCTTTTGTGATCAGAGTTCCTACATATGTACCGTCACGCATAACTGTTACACGGTCTGTGATAACCTTGATTTCATCCATACGGTGAGAAATGTAAATGATACCGATTCCTTTTGCTTTCAGATCATTGATGATCTTGAACATCTCCTGAATCTCTGTCTCTGTCAGCGCTGCGGAAGGCTCGTCAAAAATGATGACCTTTGCGTCATGAGAAATCGCTTTTGCGATCTCACACATCTGCTGTTTACCGACTGTCAGTTTGTTCATTGTTTCTCTCGGATCAATGTCGATATGCATTCTGTCAAACAGTTTTTTGCTTCTTCATTCATCTTCTTGTCATCGATGCGAATTCCCTTTTTGAACTCTCTTCCGATGAAGATGTTCTGTGCCACTGTAAGATGACCAAGCATGTTCAGCTCCTGGTGTACGATAACAATACCGTTATCCTGAGCCTCTCTTGTATTTGCAAACTCTACTTCTTTTCCTTCATATGTGATAGTTCCGGAATCTTTTTTATAAATACCTGTGAGAACCTTCATCAAGGTTGACTTTCCGGCACCGTTCTCTCCCATCAGAGCAAGGACTTCACCTTTTCTGACTTCCAGATCTACATGATCCAGTGCATGAACACCAGGGAAAGACTTGTCGATTCCTTTCATCGTTAATATAACTTCACCCATTTTATTACCCTTGCCTTTCTATTTCACTTCTTCTCTCAATTATTATGTATCACGATTAGTTCTTTCTGCGTCTTGCAACAACGTCACTGAATACTGCGACGATAACGATAAGACCTGTGATGATAAGCTGATAATCTTTTGTAAAGCCAAGAGCAAGAATACCTTCCTGAAGCAATGCGATGATGAATACACCGATTACTGTACCGCTGATAGAAGCAAGTCCACCTGCCATGGATGTACCACCCATTACACATCCTGCAATTGCCTCATTGTTGTACTGATCACCATATCCAGGCTGAACAGTTGTATAAGCTGCTGTGAAGAAGATTGCTGAAATACCAACCAGGATTCCACAGATAATATATGCAGACATTTCCCATTTTTTTACATTTACACCGGAAAGTCTTACTGCTTCTTTGTTGCTTCCAAGACATAAGATGTAACGTCCAAGTTTTGTTTTATTTAACAGGATCGCACAGACAACTGCCACTGCGAGGAAAATGATCAGACCTACCGGAATTCCGTTGAAGCTAATGATATTTCTAAACCATCCGCCTTCCTGCATCTCCTGAGGCCAGCTGACTGACTGTGTCTTTGTGAATACAGATGCAACACCTTTTGAAATATTCATACTTGCCATAGAAGTAATGAATGAAGGTACTGACCAGTATGCTACCAGATACCCGTTAAAGATACCGAAGATCAGTCCGATCACAATACTGAGGATCAGCGCTACCGGCATCGGCATTCCATGCGATGTGAAGCAATAACCTGAAATCAATGCACAACAGAACATAACCGGTCCGATGGAGAAATCAATTCCTCCTGTTGCGATTACAAAGGTAACTCCCAATGATAAGAACCCCAGAAAATATACATAATTGAGGGTACTCAGAATACGTTCAATTCCGAAGAAACTTCCCTGTGTCAGTGCGCAGAAGAAAGCATACATCAGAAGTAATACAAAGCATAACACGATTCTGTTAAACCCTACCTTTTTTACAAAAGGATTTTGTTTAATCTTTTCCACTTTTCGTCCTCCTACTTCTTTTGTTCCGTCTGTTTTAAATACGGAATCATTTCCTATCTCGCTGTCCTGCGCCACCGCCCCGTGTCTGCTTCGACTCCTTCAGGCGCCCGCTGCAATACTTGGAAAACATGAACCCCAGATTTCATACTTTTCGTAGTGTCAGAATCGAGATCAACTTTCGAACCCGTGACTTCAGAACTAAGATTTATATATAGTATAGTCTTTCTTTTCCTGATTGAAATTGAAAATCTTCCTAAAAAAGGTTAAAAAATTACACCACCGGGTAATATTTTACACGGTAGTGTAACCTTTTCACCTTTTTCGCTTACTGTTGACCGGAAAACGGGTATAAAAGTCTTTGATTTTCCTCTTCATACATATTCTCTTTGGTGATCAGCTTACAGCCGGAATCCAGATTATATTCCATCGGATAGCCTTCAATTGCTTTTACTGCCTGTTCCACCCCCAGATATCCGATATTAAATGGTTTCTGGATCACGATCCCCTGAAAGACTCCGGCTTCCAAAAGCTGGATCTGCTCCACGGAGTTGTCAAATCCAACAACCTTAACCTGATCTTCCATCCCCATTTTTTTGACGCCGCGGGCAGCGCCGACTGCTGAATATTCATTCGTTCCAATCACAACATCAATCTCCGGCCGTTCTTTTAACATTTTTTCTGTCAGATCGCTTGCAAGATCGTAAGAAGAATTACAGTAGACGATATCCTGAATCCGATTTTGATCCTCTCCCAGACCTTCTCTGATCCCATCCTCTCTTTCTGTCGCTGTGGAGCTTCCTTTTACATGCGCCACAACTCCGATCTTTGAATCCGGTTTTAAAATTGTTTTTGCAAATGTTCCCAGTTCTTTCCCTGCTTTAAAATTATCGGTCGCAACCACTCCGTTGGCAATTTCTTTGTCGATCACAGAATCCACCAGGATTACTTTAATACCGGCATTGATCGCCTCCTGAACTGCTTCTGTCGTATGTGTATAACTGCATGGCGCAATCAGAAACGCATCCGGATTCTTCTTGATACTCTCTTCAATCAGCCGGTTCTGCCTTCATAATCATCCTCTGAATCACTTCCAACCACCTCGATCTCACAGCCAAACTCTTCTGCTCCCAGCTTTGCTCCTTCGATCAGCCCGGTCCAGAAATCATTGGATTCATCAATGGTCTTAGGAACCATGATGATCTTATAAGTCCGCTTATTTTGAGAGCTGTCCTGAAGCACACCGATTGTGATCAGAATCAGGATCAAAAGCACAAATCCGGCCGTCATTACCCCAATCAGTCTTTTACCTGCCCGTCTCTTCATTGCTTTTTCCTCCATCAAGAGGGATCGTCACGGTCGCAACCGTCCCCTCGCCTTTTCTGCTGATATAAGAAATCCCATATTCTGCCCCGTAATAGAGCTGCAGCCGTTTCTGCACATTATATACCCCTACCCCATTTGACTTGGTCTTTTTCTCTTTTTTCTCCAGAATATGTTCCAATTCCGACTCTTCCATTCCGGCCCCGTCATCTGCAACGACCAGACAGACACGATTGCCTCTTCTGTAACCGCGAATATCCAGATTTCCTTTGGTCTCTTTATATTTCAGACCATGATAGATTGCGTTTTCCACCAATGGCTGAAGTACAAATTTAATGATCCAAACATCCAGGATCCGCTCTTCTACATCAATCGTATACTCCAGCTTATCTTTATAACGCATCTTCTGGATCGTCAGATAGCTTCGCACATAGTCGATTTCTTCCGCCACCGTGATCTGCTCTCTGTCGTTGCTGATACTCTGTCTGAGCAGCTTTGCCAGAGCAGATGTCATCAATACGACCTGATCATTTTCTCCTGCCTCTGACATCCAGATGATAGAATCCAGTGTATTATAAAGAAAGTGTGGATTAATCTGCGCCTGCAGGGCTTTCATCTCACTCTTTCGTTTCTGCTTCTGCTCATAGATATTCTGTTCCATCAATGCATGGATCTTTTGCGTCATGGCATTGAACGATTTGCTAAGACTTCCAATCTCATTTTCTGCCGTGATTTCCACACTGGCCTGTTCAAAATCCCCCTTTTCCACCAGACTCATCGAATCCCTTAAGCGTCTCAATGGTTTGGTGATCTCGCTGGAAATGAAGCTGGAAATCAGAATGACACCGATCAGAATCCCTGCTGCTGCCAGAAGATACAACATCTGTGCCTGCCGATTGTTTTTCATCAATTCCGTCACATAAGATGCCCCTACCACTGTCCATCCCGTCTTCTCAGATTTTGACATCGTATAAAGCTTACTGTCTTCACCTTCCTCTGTCTCCAGAAAATCCCCTTTTGAAGCCAGGATATCCTCGATCCGTTCTTCTTTTAATCCACCATAGATCAGCTGCTGCTGCGGATGATAGATCATACTGCCTTTTTCATCCAGAATAAAAATATATCCCTTGCTTCCAATGGATGTATTGCTGCAAAGACTGCTGATCGCACTGTAATTTAAGTCGACAAAAAATACCCCTCGCGTTCTCCTGTCTGCTCATTCACAATCGCACGGCTTAAGGTGATCACCCAGTGATAGCTGCCTGCGATCGCATTCTGCACATGAGAAGATGACACCGCGATCCCGGTCGGTGAATGGATCGCCGCCTGATACCAGCTCTGCTGCCGGACATCCACATACTTATTGAGACGATCCGCTCCTGAATTGATCAAAGCTTCTCCGTTATCTGCAACAGCCGCAACATTGTAAATATCAGAACGGCTTTCCAGAATCGTAGTAAACTGCGTCAGGATCCGCGCTTTCGCAGCCTCCTTTTCATCAGGCGTCTGCTCCTGATTAAATAAATAACGCGACAGATCACTTCCACTTGCCGCCACCCAGGAAATATTTTCCATATAGTCTATATAGGAATCGATATCATAATTCACCTGACTGATCAGCTGAGAAGTCGAAGTTCTGGAATTCTCGTATATTGTTTTTTTTGTGAAATTCATGGCGATCAGAAGAAAGATCAGAACCGCAACTACCACCAACACAGAAAAAGAGAGCATCATCGCGTCCCGTATACTCTTAAATCTTCCAAATATCGTCATCTCACGCTTTTCATCACTTACTTCTCCCTGGAATACTCTTTTGGAGTCAGTCCCGTGCTCTTTTTAAATGCAATGCTGAAATAGTGCGGATCACTAAATCCTACTTTTTCTGCGATCTCATAATTTTTCAGGCTGGTCTCACGTAACAGCTGCTTTGCCCGATCCATCCTGATTCCATTTAAAGCTTCTGTAAATGTCTTTCCCGTCGCTTCTTTGAATACACTGCTGAAACGGCTTGTGCTAATGTTCAGATGTTCGCATACATCATTCAAGCTCAAAGACGGATTGCCGTAATTTTTCTTAAGGTATTCAAGTGCAAGTCTTGCCCAGCGCTCTCCGCTGGACTGCCCTGCCATCTCCATTGCTTCCATGGCACGCTTAACATACGCTCTCACCTTTTCCATGGCATTGGTAAAGCTTCTGGACTCCATCACATCTCCGATATCACGCTCATCCATCTGAAAATCTTCATTGGCTCTGCGCACCACGCCGTAATGATCATCATGATCTGCCGGAGCATGATACAGCCTGGTTTCTTGTCACATATCCATGACTGATCCATTTTCCACATGATCCAGAATATCCATAAGCTCTTCACTCTGCTGGTTCTTCGCTGCCTCCTCAATATCTTTAAAGTCCTGTTCCAGCTCCAGAAGATTTCCGCAACTCATCGGAGATTCACAGTCATATACCTGTCCGCTACCTTTTGTATACCGGTATTTCAAGGTCGCCACTGCAGACTCATAGGATTTCGGCAGTTCTTCCAGCTTTTCCACACAGAATCCGATTCCGATAGAAACGCTCAACTGCATGGCCTCTTTCACTGTCTTTTGAATCTCTCTGCAGATCACTTGAATCTCCTGTGAAAATTCTTTTGGGTTATCGCTCCATAACAGCATACAGACTCTGCTGTCCGAATCCCGATATGCAATTCCGGCATTGTGATCACTGACGATCTCATTGCTGATATTTTCCACCACAAACGACATGAGTGCACTCTCTTTTTTCAGTTCATCATTTGTATCATACAAACTGGAATATACATCGATATCTGTCGTCACAACACGGTAAAACGCACCTCCCAGTTCAATTCCGAATTCTTTTAATTCTTCCATACTCGTCTCAATCGCCTGCGTTCCCTGCAGCAGCCTGGACAAGGTTTTGGAAATAATCAATGCCTCATTCTTTGTATAGGTCCGATATGCTTTTTGAAGCGCATCGATCCGCTCCTCCTCCGTTCTCTCACTGTCCAGTTTTTCCCTGATCCTGGTCAGTACCTCTGTCAGCTCCTTTGCCGTCACAGGCTTCAGCAAGTACTCTGCGACTTTATACTGAATTGCCTGCTTTGCATATTCAAAATCACTGTAACCGCTGAAAATAATGATTCTTGTCTGCGGCATATTTTCATAAATATATTTACTAAGCCCCATTCCGTCCAGATATGGCATACAAATATCCGTCAACACCACATCCACAGGATTTTCCTTTAAAAATTCAATCGCTGCTTTTCCATTTTCGCAATCACCTACCAGTTCAAACCCAAGATGTCCCCATTCTATCTTCGCGCTGATTGCTTCACGGACGAGGATTTCATCATCGACCAATAACACTTTATACACTTTTGTATCCTCCCACCTATGACTCCTGTCAAAAACACAGAAATTCCTACGCCTAGTATACAACAAAGCACTGTATTGTGAAAGTAGAAATTTCGGTTTTGAGATGGGTTTGATTTCATACTTTACATTCTAAAAAAGACGGAGCAGATTCTCTCTGTACCGCCTTCTTCTTATTTTCTTCTACTTATTTACAACGTTACAATTTTTCCTTCTTCATCCCAGAGATCGTGCCAGTCTTTTGCGCCTTCCCACAAAAATACCTGACCTTTCACAAGACGGTTGTTTCTCTCAAGTGTCTCGATCGTCTTCATCTCTTCTTCAGTCAGCGGATCCTCTGTCATCGCTTTCAGGTTACTTACATATTCTGCTTCATGAACAGAGAACGGAATCGGAATCTGTCCTCTCTGATGTGCCCATTTTAAAGCGATCAGCGCCGGATGACAGCCATGTGCCTTTGCAATTTCCTGCATCTCAGGTGTCTGCAGATCTGCTACATCTTCCGGACACATATCTCTCTCCGGTCTCTGTGGGGAACCAAGCGGCATGAATCCGATCGCTGGATCTTATGTTCCGTCAGATAATCAAAGATTTCCTTCTGCTGGAAACACACATGCATCTCGGATTCACAGGCAGACGGCATAATTTCCATAAGCGGCAGTACTGCCTCCATTTTCGGAATGGTCATATTGGAAATTCCAATGTGGCGGATCAGTCCTTTTCTCACCAGTTCTTCACACTGTCTGTATGTATTCATAAATTCTTCCACAGAGAATGGTCTGGAATCCGGATTTCTGGAATCCACATCACATCCCGGTGCATGGTAGTTCGGGAATGGCCAGTGAATAAAGAACAAATCAATGTAGTCACACTGCAGGTCCTGAATGCTTTTTCTGCAGGATTCCTCTACTCTCTCATGCATATCATTCCATACTTTTGTCATGATAAATAAATCTTTCCGTTCTACCACACCCTCTTCAAAGGCCGCATGGAATACCTCTCCAATCTGATCTTCATTTCCATAACATGCCGCACAGTCAAACATACGGTATCCGCAGCGGATTGCTCCTGCCACTGCATTTGACACCTGCTCCGGTGTAAAACGGTCAGAACCAAATGTCCCCATTCCCACACATGGGATTTCTTCTCCTGTATACAATTTTACTTTCGGCACCATTGCCGGCTGAATCATTTCTGCCATGTTTTGTCCCTCGCTTTCTTTATTTTAACTTTGTTATTTTTACCTCTTTAAAAATGCGTTCCATATCTTCTTTTACAAAAAATCCGGTTTCTTCTCGAAGTGCAGCTGCAGCTGAAATCGCGCTTGCAAGTCTTAAACTTCCTTCCACGGAAATCTTCTGACTCATTCCGACTGCAAATCCGGCAATCATGGAATCCCCGCATCCCACGGTATTGACTGCATCGATTTTCGGAACCTGCGCCTGATAAATCCCTTCTTCACACACCACAAAGGATCCCTCTGCGCCAAGCGAAACTGCTACGATCTCCACTCCGCCTTCATGAATCTGCTTTGCTGCCTCGATCATTTCCTCCAGGCTGTCACAGGACGTGCCTGTCAACATCCGGATCTCATCCAGATTCGGTTTGATCATTGTCGGTTTTGCTTCAATTCCCATGGTAAGCAATGCGCCGCTTGTATCCAGAATCACATTCCGTTTTTCCTCTCTGCAGATTTCCACCAGACGCTGATACGCGCTTCCATCCAGTCCTTTTGGCACACTTCCGGACATTGCTATCACATCTGCCTGTTTTACCAGATTGCGGAATTTCTTTAAAAATCCCTGAAACTGCTCTTCTGTTACCGTAAACCCCGGTTCCAGAAATTCTGTCTGCACACGATTCGTCTCATCCCAGATATTGATGCAGGAACGGCTCTCTGCTTCCAGATGGTAAAACTCACTTTGAATTCCGAAAGGCTTTAATGCCTCCTCAATATAATTTCCCGCATGGCCTCCTACAAAACCTGTGGCAACTACTTCTTCTCCTGCGATTGCTGCAGGTTTTGAAACATTGAGTCCTTTTCCGCCCGGAGTGTATGCACACTCCTTCACACGGTTTACTTCTCCCAGACGGAAATTTTCTACAACGTAACGTTTATCGATTGCTGCGTTTAATGTCACGGTCAGTATCATCTTACAACTATCTCCCCACTCATTTACGATTCGTTTACAAGTAACACTTTTCCTTTGACCAGTCCCGGCGTCTTGAACATCTGAAATGCCTCCTGTGCCTGACTCATCGGAACTTTTTGTAGATAAATCCCGGATCAAATTTTAACTGTCCGGTTGCAAAATAATGTGCGGTCAGCTCCCACTCTTTTCCCGGAAACGGTGCACTGTAAGACATCCAGGAACCGGTCAGGTGGAACTCTTTCCGGTTCATATTCTCCCACATTGCCGGTGTGAATGTAAGCTCTGCATGTGGTGTTCCGATAAAGCAGACATTTGCTTTATTGCCCGCAAGTTCAAATGCCATATGCATAGTCGGGATCTGTCCTGCCGTCTCGAACACATAGCCATATCCCTTTTTCCCGGTAAGTGCCATTGCTTCCTGCATATAATTTTCTTTCGTTGTATTGATGACTGCATCTGCACCCAGACGTTTTGCCAGTTCCAGACGCTCCTCGCTGATGTCAAATACCACAACTTTTCTGGAGCCGAAAATCTTTGCCCACTGCATGGTGAACATTCCGATCGTTCCACCGCCTAACACAGCGACATACTGCCCTCCCTGGTACTCGTTCTGTAACAATCCGTGAAGGGCAACTGTAGAAGGCTCGAACATAGCGGCCTGCTCATAGGAGATCGAAGAATCATAGACAACTGCATTTTGTTCCGGAATCACCACATAATCTGCATTGCTTCCCTGTTCTCTGGATCCGATAAAGCTATAATGCTTGCAGAGGGAAAAGTTTCCTTTCTGGCAGTCATCACATTTCATACAAGGCTTTAACGGTGCACCGGATACTCTGTCTCCGACTTTTACCTTTGTGACACCTTCTCCGATCTCCACAACATCTCCGGAGAATTCATGTCCAAGTACGATCGGATAAAAGTGTACTCCATTGTGAAGCACTCTCGGAATATCCGAACCGCAGATTCCGGATGCCCGAACCTTAACCTTCACTTCTCCCGGTCCCGGAATCGGCTCTTCATAATCCAGATACTGTACATCTTCATTTGCACAAACTACTGCTGCTTTCATTGTTTCTTTCCTCCTGTCTTTTTCATCAGACTTTTTAATTGTTCATACAGAGCTCTGTATGTCTCATAATTCTTTTCGTGGATTTCCTTATGCTCCACATTCGGCGTATGGACTCTTCCTTTATTGACGGTCTTCTCCACCGCTTCTTCAAAGCTTTCATACATTCCTACTCCGACTCCTGCAAGAAGTGCCGCTCCCAATGTGGTTGCAGTATCTGATGAGGGGACTTCCATGGTTTTTCCGGTCACATCGGATTTGATCTGTGTCCAGAGGTGTGAATTTGCTGCTCCTCCCATTGCTTTTAACACTTCCACTTTTGCTCCTGCTTCTTCTGCCGCTTCCAGATTGTGCTTCAGTGCATAGGCAGTTCCTTCCATCGCAGCCCGGATCAGATGCCCTTTTTTCTTGCTGAAATCCAATCCGTAGTAAACACCTTTCGCATCCGGATCCCAGATCGAGAACGTTCTCCGGACATATACGGAAGAAATACAACTCCGTCACTACCCGCCGGAATTACTTTTGCCTCTTCGTTCATCAGATCCAGAGAGCTGACGCCCCTTCGCTTTCCTTCCTCTCGTTCCCAGTCTCCAAATTCCTTTTCCAGCCAGCGCATGACACCGCCGCCTCCTGTAGTTCCCCCCTGAAGCAGCCAGTGTCCCGGCACAACATGGGCTCCGAGGATCAGCCTCTCGTCTGCACAATAATGATCCATGCAGATACTCATCCCCCTGCCTGCCCGCCTTGCTCCTGTGTCTCTCCATCGTGAAGTACACCGACTCCCAGTGCTGCGCAGGCTGCATCCAGACCGCCTGCCACAACCGGGATTCCCACGCAAAGTCCACTTTCTTTGGCCGCTTCTTCTGTCACGGTTCCGATCACAGCATGGCATGGATAGATTTCAGGAAGCAGATCCTTTGAAAATCCGAGCTCCTCACACATTGCAAAATCCCAAGTCATTTCCTGCATATTAAAGCAATGCAAACCATAGCCCTGAGAAACATCCTGTGTCATTTTTCCAGTCAGCTTAAATGCAATATAGCTGTTTGACTGTAAGATCTTTGCTGTTTTTGCATATACTTCCGGAAGATTTCTCTGATACCAGACAATCTTAGGCGTTGTATACGATGGCTGCAGGGAGTTTCCACACAGCTTGAAAATCCGATCTTTTCCGATTCTCTCATTCAATTCATCACAGATGTCCTGCGCTCTTGTGTCCATCCAGATCGGTGTATTTGTCAGAACGTTTCCGTTTCATCCACTGCGATGGCTGACCAGCTCTGCCCGTCAATTCCGATTCCCGCAATCTCATCCGGTGAAATCTCAGCTTTTTGTAACATTTCCGGAAGTACCTGGCAGATTGTATTCCACCAGTCCTCCGGATTTTGCTCTGCCCATCCGGGCTTTGGATAATACACCGGATACGTTCCGCTCTGCGCGGCCAGGACTTCTCCTGCTTTATTAAATACAGCGATTTTACATCCGCTTGTTCCAATATCAATTCCTATTAAATACGTCTTCATGTTCTCCTCCAAAACATTCCGAAACGTTTCGGTTTTCGGGATAAAGAAATCGTACACCTTGTCATACAGACAACATGTGTACGGATTTTCCTTCTACAAAACTGGTCTTTAACTTCATTTCTTTCGGAGGCATCTCCCGGGTTGGATTGTCCAGTCTGTCCAATATCAGTTCTGCTACATTTCTGCCGATTTCTTTTGTCGGCTGTGTCACAATACTTAGCTTTGGATTGCTGGCTTTCGCAAACTCGATATTATCAAATCCTATCACTGACAGATCTTCCGGAATCCGGATTCCAATCTCATTGCTTTCGATCATGGCTCCAACCGTCATCTCATAATTTGATACAAAAACTGCTGTCATCTGCGGATTCTGTTTTGCAAGCTCCTTCATCGCCCTGGCACCGCCTGCATCGTATAATCTCCATGCACAACCAATGAATCCTGTACTTCGATTCCTGCCTTTTTGAACGCCTCTTCATATCCAAGATATCGCTCTCTTGCTGTAAATACATGCTCCGGTCCTGCAATCATTCCGATCTTTCGATGACCTGCCAGAAAAAGTCTCTCTACTGCCGCCTGCGCAGCTCCCCGGTTGTCCACAAGTACACTGTCACATGGAACATCTTCCAGATTACGATCGATCAGCACAACTGGTTTTCCCACATGTAAAAATCTCTCCAGATGCTTTCCTGATTTGCCGGACGGCATCAAGATCAGTCCGTCCACCCTGCGTCGAAACAAAAACTCTACCGCTTCCGCTTCCCGTGCCGCATCTGTTCTACAGTCACAGATCATCGTTGCATATCCATGATTTCGAAGCACATCTTCCACTTCTGTAATAATCTCTGCACAGAAAATGTTGTTCAGCTCCGGAATGATGATCCCAATCGTCTTTGTCCGGTTTGTCTTTAAACCTCTCGCTACCTCGTTTACCTCGAAATCCAATTCGTCAATTGCCGCCTCAATTTTGATCCGGTTTTTCTCCCGGACATTTCCCCCATTTAAATAAGAAGAAATCGTTGCCAGTCCCAGTCCTGTCACTCTCGCGATGTCTTTCATCGTCGCTCCCATTGATGCTTTCCGCCTTCCTTACTACATCTATGTGGAACTACTGTACCTTTCCTGTACATCCACACATCTTCATTCGCAGTATGGTCTGTTCTTTTACGGCTTTCATTGCTGCAATTCCCAGTTTTTTCGGATCAAAGGTCTCCGGATTCTCTTTCAGCAACTGTTTTTCAGCATCTGTGTATGCTACACGCAATTCTGTCGCAAAATTCACTTTACACATCCCGCGCTGTACACATTCTACCACATCTTCTTCGCTGAGTCCACTTGCACCGTGAAGTACCAGTGGTACAGAAACAACCTTTTTACAATCTGAAACCCTTTCTTTATCCAACACTGGAGTTCCCGCATAAAATCCATGAGCTGTACCGATCGCGATCGCCAGAGAAGAAACACCCGTTCTTTCCACAAATTCTTTTGCCTCTTCAGGATCTGTATTATGATCCGCTTCTGCCTCCAGATCATCTTCTTTCCCGCCTACTTTTCCAAGCTCCGCTTCCACCGGAACTCCATAGGCCCTGGCTACCTCAACCACTTTTTTTGTCAGTGCCACATTTTCTTCAAATGTTTCATGGGATCCATCGATCATCACAGAAGTATATCCGGCTTTCATCGCCTGTACAGCCAGCTCAAAGCTGTTGCCGTGATCCAGATGAAGACAGACCGGAATATCGGTCTTAGAAGCCTCTGCTTTTACAATTGCTGCAAATGTTTCCAAAGATCCATACTTGACCGTAGATGGAGTAGTCTGCAGCATAACCGGCGAGCGCATCTCTTCTGCCGCCGCGATCACAGCTTTTGCCATCTCCATATTTTCTACATTGAATGCTCCCACTGCATACCCACCTTTTTGTGCGTCTGAAAGCATTTTTTCCGACGTTACTAATGGCATATCTCTTTCCTCCTTTTCCTTAACCGAAACGTTTGGTTTTGTGAGATAATAGTACTATACAAAAAGAATATTGTCAATCTCTTCTGTAAGGAAAACTGAAAAACCGGGACAGAAAAATCTGTCCCGGCGTATATTGGCAACAAAATAGTCGATTATGGCTTATTTATTTATATTCTTCCAGAAGTGCTTAGCGCTGTACACGTCCGGAAGCATCTCCTCCTGCCAGTTTGGCAACTTCATCCATAGAAACCATGTTGAAGTCACCTTCGATGGAGTGTTTCAGGCAGGATGCTGCTACTGCAAATTCAATGGTAGCCTGTGAATCATATCCGCTCAGTGTTGCAGCGATCAATCCGCCGCCGAAGCTATCTCCGCCACCTACACGGTCTACGATATGCATCTTATATTTTTTACTGAAGAAATAGTCTGTTCCGTCATATAACATAGCAGACCAGTTATTGTCATTTGCTGAAATAGATTCACGAAGTGTAATTGCAACTTTCTCAAATCCGAAACGGTCAGCAAGCTGTTTTGCTACATCTTTATATCCTTCGTGATTTACTTCTCCTGCAGTTACATCTGTGTTTGCTGCATGAATACCGAATACATCTGCTGCATCTTCTTCGTTTGCAATACATACATCCACATATTTGCAAAGTTCACCCATTACTTCTCCTGCTTTTGCTTTGCTCCACAGTTTATTTCTGTAGTTTAAGTCACAGGAAATCTTCACATTCATCTCTTTGGCTGCTTTACAAGCTTCCAGACAATTTCTGCTACATTGTCATTGAGTGCTGGTGTGATTCCTGTAAAGTGGAACCATTCTGCTCCTTCAAAGATTTCTTTCCAGTTGAAATCTTCTTTGGATGCTGTATAGATAGAAGAACCTGCACGGTCATAAATTACTTTAGATGGTCTCTGAGAAGCACCTTTCTCCAGAAAGTAGATACCTACTCTGTCTCCTCCACGTGCGATCTTGGATGTATCCACACCGTATTTTCTCAAAGAATTTACTGCTGCCTGTCCGATCTCATGTGTCGGAAGTTTTGTCACGAAAGAAGCATCAAATCCATAGTTTGCCAGAGAAACTGCTACGTTTGCTTCTCCACCGCCGTATGTTGCTCCAAATGTATCTGCCTGCACAAAACGATAATATCCTTCTGGTGCAAGTCTTAACATAATTTCTCCAAATGTAACTACTTTTTTACTCATTATTATTCTCCTTTAATAATTTTTTATTTCTGTACAAGATGTACTGCAAATCCGGCAACTTCTTCTTTTAAGTAAATTGCTGTAAGTTTTCCGTCTTTGTATTTTGCACTGTCCATATTGAACTCTACGCCCTGAGACTCCAGATAATTTACTGCACGATCTACGCTGTTTGTTCCTACTGCAATGTGTCCTTTTGCTCCAAGGTATGGGCTCTTCATTGCTTCTACAGCACTTCCTGCAAATACAGAGCTGTTTCCGCTCTTCTTCTCGAATCCAAATAAAGACGCGAATGTTCCTGCTGTTTTCTCAGCCTCTTCTTCATTTTCACAGTTGATTCCGATGTGCTTCAGTTCAAATCCGAGCATTGTCATCACTGCTTCTCTTGTGAGCTCTGTAATCTTGTCGAACTCTCCTGCCTCTACCAGATCTCCTTTTACCATCCAGCTTCCGCCGCATGCCAGGATCTTAGGAAATGCAAGATAGCTGTTGATATTTTTTGCATTGATTCCGCCTGTAGGCATGAATTTCATGTTTGTGTAAGGTGCTGCCATGGACTTGATCATATTCAGTCCGCCGGCTGCTTCTGCCGGGAAGAATTTCACAACTTCCAATCCAAGCTCGATTGCCTGCTCTACATCACTTGGATTTGCTGTTCCCGGTGTCACCGGAACTCCTTTTTCAATACAGTATTTTACAACCTTTGGATTTAATCCTGGACTTACGATGAATTTTGCTCCTGCTGCAACTGCACGGTCTACCTGCTCTGTTGTCAGAACAGTACCTGCCCTACCAGCATCTGTGGGAACTGCTCTGCCATAATGCGGATAGACTCTTCTGCTGCTTCTGTACGGAATGTCACTTCTGCACATGGAAGTCCGCCGTCACAGAGTGCCTTTGCCAAAGGTGCTGCGTCTTTCGCATCATTTAATACAACAACCGGAACAATCCCGATTTTCTGAATCTTTTCTAATACTTCGTTCATGGTCATTCTCCTTATCACTGAATCACGTTGTTTGTTTCACATTATGGAACTACGTTTCGTAATATGAACTCTTTAATTTTGATTATACTCAGTTTCTCTCGATTGTCAAGGTATTCTTCACATTTTTTTACTTTGTTATTTTCTTATTTACTCTTCTTCCCAAACCGTGCTACAATAAGCACTGAATGATATACAGCGCTCTTTTGAGCTCTGACTTTACAGGAGTGAATTTTATGGAAGAAAAAAACCCAATCCAGGTATCGGAACGTATTTTCCATACCATAGAATGTCTTGCCCGCACCGGTCCGATCGGACTTCTGGAACTGAGCAAGGAATTAAATCTCAATAAAAGTACCGTCCACCGTATCTTAAACTCCCTGATCTGTATGGAATATGCAAAGCAGGATGCGGAGACACTGAAATACAGTCTGACATTTAAATTCTGTGGAATCGCCAACCAGATTCTGGCCCAGAATAATATCATCGATCTGATCCGCCCTTACATTAAAGAACTTGCAGAACAGACCAATGAAACGGTCCACCTGGTCCAGCTGGATGGTCTGAATGCAGTATATATTGATAAAGTAGAGGCTTCCCACAATTCCGTGCGGTTAATCTCTATGGTCGGAAAATCAATTCCTTTGTACTGCTCCGGAGTTGGAAAAGCGCTGCTGGCTGACATGTCGGATGAAAAGATTCAGAAGATCTGGGATCGCAGCGAAATCAAAAAACTGACCGACTATACTGTCATTGATTTCCAGGAATTCCAGAAACTGATCGCAGAAGTGCGGACGAACGGTTATGCCATGGACAATGAAGAAAATGAACTTGGGGTTCGATGTATTGCAGTATCTTTAAAAGGCTTCACCGAAAACCGGCTTATGCCATCAGTGTATCTGCACCAAAAGACCGAATGGACGATGCCCGGGTAGAACAGTTTACACATCTGATTCTGGATGCAAAACAGCGCATTCAGAATGAACTGGGAAATTAAATCTGACTCTAAACTTAAAAAATGAGGAAAGCATTGATCTTTCCTCATTTTCCTTTTATTTACAAATCAAATCCAAAATATTTCACCGCATTGTTATAGGAAATATCTTCCACAATTCTTCCGAGAATCTCTTCATCTGCCGGATATTCTCCATTTTCTACCCAGCCTCCGATGAGGTTACAGAGAATCCGTCTGAAATACTCATGTCTTGTATAAGACAGGAAACTTCTGGAATCAGTCAGCATTCCTACAAAATTGCCAAGAAGTCCCAGATTTGCAAGGGATGTCATCTGATCGATCATACCCTGCTTATGGTCATTGAACCACCATGCGCTTCCCTGCTGAATCTTTCCTGCAACGCCAGCATCCTGGAAGCATCCGATGATCGTTCCGATTGCTGCATTGTCGTTTGGATTCAGGCTGTACAGAATCGTCTTTGGCAGCTCGTCTGTCACATTCAGTGCATTGAGCAGATCTGCCAGCTGTGCAGATGGTGTGTATGTGTCAATACAGTCAAATCCCGTATCCGGTCCAAGCTTGCGGAAACGTTTTACGTCATTGTCACGTTTACATCCGTAATGAAGCTGCATTGCCCATCCCAGACGATGATATTCTCTTCCTGCATAAAGCATAAATGCAGTCTTATATTTTAATTCTTCTTCTTTGCTGATCGGCTCTCCTTCCATCCCTTTTGCAAAGATTGCTTCGATCTCTTCCTCTGAAGCAGGCACATACATCGCATAGTCCAGTCCATGATCCGATGCGCGGCATCCCATCTCATCAAAGAATTCCATGCGCTTTGTCAGGGCATTCTTCATCTCTGCAAAGGAATGAATTTCCATACCGGCTGCCTCTCCCAGTTTTTCAGGTATGCGGCAAATCCCGGCTTTTCAATCTTCATCGCCAGATCCGGTCTCCATGCAGGGAGTACCTGCACTTCAAAAGAATCATCCTCTTTTAACTGTTTGTGCCATCTTAAGTCATCCGCCGGATCATCTGTTGTACAGATCAATGTCACATTGGACTGGCGGATCAGATTTCTTGCACTCATCTGCGGGCTTTGCAGTTTTTCATTGCAAAGATTCCATACTTCTTCTGCTGTCTTCGCATTTAATGCGCCATGATATCCGAAATAACGCTGCAGCTCCAGATGACTCCAGTGATACAGCGGGTTTCCGATCGCGCGCTCCAGTGTCTCTGCCCATTTCTGGAATTTCTCCCGATCGGACGCATCTCCGGTAATATAGCGCTCTTCGATTCCATTCGAACGCATCTGACGCCATTTGTAATGGTCACCTCCCAGCCATACCTGGGTAATATTTTCAAACTGTCTGTCCTCTGCGATTTCCTGCGGACTGATATGACAATGGTAATCTAAAACCGGCATCTTCGCTGCATAATCATGATACAGCATCTTCGCAGTTTCCGTCTCCAGAAGGAAATCCTGATCCATAAATGCTTTCATACTGCTTCCTCCTACACGTATTTTTTGAGTGTTTCGCGAACAGCTCCCGGTGCTTTTGTCATTTCTTTCAAGTATCCACATACAAGTTCTGCAAGTCCTGCTTCATATAAATCCACACCGAAAATCTGTTTCATCTTCAGTACTTCTGATACTGCACTTTCTACATCCTGTCCCTCTTCCAGCTTCAGATCTGCAACATATGGGCAAACGGTTGTAAGCAGCGGATCCGGACTTAAATCAAACGCCTTTCCACTGTCATCCACACCCATCAGATAACGCAGCCATCCTGCAAATACAAGCGGAATCAATTTCAGATCTTTGACATCCAGTTCATCGGATGCTGCATATGCTTTGATCGTCTCTCCAAAACGGATCGCCAGTTCTGGGAAGTGTCTGTTGCAATACGCTGTGGGGTATCCGGCATAAATGGGTTCGGTACACGAACCTGAAGTACCGTATCGATAAACTCTTTCGGATCCAGTACTCCCGGATTGACTACAACCGGAAGACCTTCTTTGTATCCGATTGTCTCCACTAATTTTTTGAGTTCCTCATCTTTCATTTCGTCCGAGATTTTTTCATATCCAAGCAGACATCCGAATACTGCCAGCGCTGTATGCAGAGGATTTAAGCAAGTGCAGACTTTCATCTTCTCCACTTTGTCTACTGTCTCACGCTCTGTAAACATCAGGCCGCCTTTTTCCAGTTCTGGTCTTCCGTTCGGAAATGCATCTTCGATGACAAGATATTCGCACTCTTCTGCATTTACAAATGGCGCCACATACGTATTCTTGGATGTGATCACCGGATCCAGCTCTTCAATTCCATCCTTTTTCAGAAGTTCTTCTACTGAAGCATCCGGACGTGGTGTGATCTTGTCGATCATGGTCCATGGGAATGTCACTTTTTCTTTACAGTTTACATATGCTCTGAATCCTGCATCTGTAAGTTTGTTCTCTTCCCATTTCTCTGCAAATGTATTGATCGCTGCATACAGTTTATCTCCGTTGTGGGAACAGTTGTCCATGCTGACCATTGCCACCGGCTTTTCTCCTGCCTGATATCTCGCATAAAGGAGCGCTGCCACTTTTCCGATGTAACTCTTCGGAGCTTCCGGTCCGCTTACAAAGTCTGCCTCTACATCCGGAAGCAGTTCCCCTTTTCCGTTTACAAGGCTGTATCCCTTTTCTGTAATCGTAAATGTCACCATCTGCAGGGAGTCTTTGGCAAAGATCTCCTTCAGACGTGCAAAATCAGATGCATTTTCTGTGTTGACAGTCAAAGACTCTACCACACTTCCGACTACTGTTTTCTCAATGTTTCCATCTGCTTTGAGTGTCACAAGAATTGTGTAATCATCATGAGGATGGTTCATTTTTTCCACGATCTCATAGTCAAATCCCTCTGCAACGATCAGACCGCGATCCAGAATGCCGTCATTCAACAGGTTCTGTACCACATTTGCCTGAAATGCACGGAAAATATTTCCCGCACCGAAATGGATCCAGAACGGATTTTCTTTTGTCGCTTCTGTCACTTTCTCTCTGTCAAATTTTGGAAGGGCGTATCCCGCCTCTTCCCATTTTGCTCTGTCTTTCAGTCCTTCTGCACTTAATCTCATGATTATCTGGCTCCTTTCTCGATTGCTTCCCACAGGCCGTTTAAGTAAGTTGCCCCCAGTGCACGGTCATAAAGTCCGTATCCCGCATTGCCACTTCATCCCAGATCATACGTCCGTGATCCGGGCGGATCGGTCCGTCAAATCCGATTTCGTAAAGAGCCTTCATGATCTCATACATATCAAATGTTCCGTCAGAAGACAGGTGTGCTGCCTCTTCAAAGTCTGTCGGAGAGTTGAATTTCAGGTTACGCACGTGTGCAAAATGGATTCTTCCTTTCAGGGAACGAATCATATCCGGAAGATCGTTCTCCAGATTTGTTCCGTAAGAACCAGAACAGAATGTCACACCATTGTGCGGGTTGTCTACCATTTCCATCATACGGAGAATGTTCTTCTTGTTGATGATGATACGAGGCAGTCCGAATACGCTCCATGCCGGATCATCCGGATGAATTGCCATGTTAATGTCATATTTGTCACAAACCGGCATAATTCTCTCCAGGAAATATTTCAGGTTTTCAAACAGTTTCTCATCATCGATCTCTTTGTACATCTCAAACAGTTCTTTGACATGCTCCATTCTTTCCGGCTCCCATCCCGGCATCACCGTTCCGTTCATATCACCTGCGATAGAATCAAACATTTTTTCCGGATCCAGTGCATCTACTGCTTCCTGTGTATAGGCAAGTACAGTAGAACCATCCGGACGCATTCTTGCCAGCTCTGTTCTTGTCCAGTCAAATACAGGCATGAAATTATAGCATACCAGGTGAATATCTTCTTTTCCCAGATTTTCCAGTGTTTCGATGTAGTTGTCGATGTACTGGTCTCTCTCCGGTGCTCCTGTTTTGATCGCATCGTGCACATTTACACTCTCGATACCTGCTACACGCAGTCCGGCTGCCTCTACTTCTTCTTTCATTGCACGGATACGCTCACGGCTCCATACCTCTCCCGGCGCTGTATCATACAGTGTTGTAATCACACCTGTTACTCCCGGGATCTGGCGAATCTGCTTCAGAGTCACTGTGTCAAATTTAGCTCCATACCATCTGAGTGTCATTTCCATAGTTATCATACCTTCCTTTTCTGAAATCGTGTTGTTACATTACTGTTCACACCATCACCACCCATACATGCGCAAGTGTGAACAATAACCTTGTTACATTCATTATAAAAAATACTGTCTAAAATACCATTGACTTAGTTGTTGTATACATTGCAAATCTTGTTGTTTCATGCTACTCTAAAAAAAGAAATTCATGTGCTGCAAAAATCAGCGCATACTTTTAAAGGAGTTTTTATGAAAAAAAAATCTGCAGACAGCATTTATTACAAGACAGCATATGCTGTCACGAGATTTCGAACTTTACTATTATAATGACCACAATCTGTCCAAAGTAGACCTGCATTCCCACAATTATTATGAATTTTATTTTTTTATGGAAGGTGATGTCAGCATTCAGATCGGAACCGAAGTTTACCCGATCCATTTCGGAGATATCATGCTCGTCCCGCCACATATCCCACATCGCCCGATCATTCACAGCACGGCCTCTCCCTACCGGCGTTTTGTGTTCTGGATCAGTCAGGAATACTGCAACCACCTGCTGCAGATTTCCAAAGATTACGCTTATTTAATGCAGCATGTGCAGGTCAGTCAAAATTACTTTTTTCCAACAGACAGGATCACATTCAATGCTATCCAGTCAAAGCTGCTGCGTCTGATCGAAGAAGTGCGTTCTGACCGTTTTGGACGGGATGCCCAGATTCCGCTTTACGTCAATGATCTGCTTTTATATCTGAACCGTCTCGTCTACGAACGGCTTCATCCACAAAAAAGCCGGACCGAGGAATCCCTGTATCAGAATGTTGCTGCATACATTGAGGAACATCTTGACGAAGATCTCTCCCTTGAAAAGCTTGCCGGAGAATTTTTTGTCAGCAAATACCACATTGCCCATGTATTCAAGGATAATCTGGGATTGTCGATTCACCAGTACATTACAAAAAACGGCTTGCCCTTTGCAGGGAAGCCATTCTCGGACAAATGAGTATCACCGAAGCCTATCAGACCTTCGGCTTCGGTGACTACTCCAGTTTTTACCGGGCATTCAAAAAAGAATACGGGATTTCTCCCAAAGATTTCCGAGACATGCAAAAAGATCTGCTCGTGTGATCAGTCTAAATGGAAGACTTCATGGAGATCTGTACACACCGGGCTGTTGTCCTGGTTCGTCTCCATGATATCAGCCATAAAATCCCACCATTTGCGATTGATTGCTGTATCTGCGCTCTCGTCCCATTTTTTCAAATCCTCAACTTCAATATATCCATACAGTACATTGGTTTCACGATCCAGAAAAATCGTATAATTGCGTCCGCCGTACTCGTGGATCATCTCTTTCATTTCCGGCCAGAGTTCATTATGACGTTTTTCATACTCCTCTGCCATATCCGGATATAACTTCATCTTAAATCCTTTTCTTACCATGCTGTGCTCCTCCTGTATTCATATGATTGTGTTTACTATAGCACAATTATATTTGAAAAAGTTGAGTAAAATTGCGGTTTTTATGGGATTTCGGATGGTTCTTGCGGTGTTGTATTACATCAATTCCGAAATTCATCCCATACAGAATCCAAAGCCTCTATTACCTTCTGATACTGCCTGTATTTTTGCTCATAAATCTCCGCATACTCACTTCTTGGATATACCGTTTTCTTTATTCGTACTGTTCTTTTGATCGCCTCTCCATAATCTTGGTATACTCCAGCCGCAATTCCAGCTGTAATTGCAGCCCCCATCGCCCCCAGTTCTTTATCTTCCATTACTTCTACCGGTATTTGCAAAACATCTGCAAAAAATCTGCACCCACACATCAGAATTGGCTGCTCCTCCTGAAAGCTGTACTGCTTTCGGTTTTTCTCTATTTAACAACAGTTTTCTAACATGTGTATAATGAGAAAAGACAACGCCTTCATATACCGCACGAAGCATATGCTCTTTCCCATGATATGCAGTCAGTCCTACAAATGATCCCTTTGCCAGCGGTGCCACATTCGATCCATTTAAAAAGGGCAGAAAAATCAATTGATTATTTTCCGGTTCAATCTGTTCCACCCATTTATTTGTAATATCATAAATTGATCTTCCCGACTGCTGCGCATCTGTTTTTTCATAAGACATTAAATTCCGAATAAACCACTCCATATTTCCTGCAGAGGTAGGACTGCTTTCTTCCACCAGGTAATACCCCGGAATACAGAACATAGAATTTAAGCTGACTGTTCCATTGATAATCGGATGTTTGCAGATAAATTCATTGATACTCCACGTTCCCGCAATCATACATAACTTTTCTTCCCGATCCAGTCCGGATGCAATTCCACACGCATTCACATCAAACATCCCTGCTGCAACAGGCGTTCCTTCTATAAGTCCTGTAAGATCAGCTGCCTCCTTGGTGATGTATCCGCAAATATCAGCAGACTCTTTCAATGGAGGAAACTTGTCATAAAGCGTGCCGATTCCAAAACACTCTAACAACTCTTTATCATAGCTTTTTGTATTCAAATTAATCAGATTGCCTCCTGAAAAATCTGTATACTCTGCACAGGCCTCTTGTGTTAATCGGAATCGAATATAATCTTTTACTGAAAAAATATACTGCACTTTGGAAGTATTTCCGGCTTCTCCTGCTGAAACCACGCCAAAATACTGACCGGCTGACAGACAAGAATGTCCTGAAAAGTTTTCTCATAAACTTTTTCTTTTGTTCCATCCTTTTCCCATTTCTTTACAAACTTCCATGCTCTTGTATCTGTAGATAAAATACCATTGTATACAGGCTTTCCTGCTTTATCTACCATATAAAGACCTTTTCCGTGCCCGGAAAAAGAAACACCTGCAATTTTATCTGCGGACACTTTGCTTCTTATTACTACCTCTCTGATAACCTGCACATTAGCCTGCCAAAGTGTTTCCATATCTCTTTCTGTATATCCGGACTTGGAGTAATTACAGGCACAAAGATGCTGGCTACCGCTATCTGATTTCCATTTTCATCAAACAACGCAGCCTTGGAAAATGTTCCACCATTATCAATCCCCATAAAATATCTCATCTTATCCCCTCCGTTCATTTTGAATATCTGGCAGGAACAGGGATTGTACACATGCACAATCCCTGTTCCTCTCCTGTTTTTAATCCACTATAACTGCTTAATCCATTCTGCCATATTGGACTTATCAAATACAAACGGATCTCCTGCCAGAACTGCTGTTCCATCTCCGCTCCTATATGCTTCATATGTAGTGGCTTCATAATCTCTAAAAGCATCCATTTCAAAAGAGGAACCTTCTGTCCCGTCAAATGTCCCCTCTACTGCTTGCATATGTGGCTGCACCTGATACAGCACCCAAATGAATCACAT
>ENA-OQDE01000451-OQDE01000451.1-human-gut-metagenome-genome-assembly--contig:-NODE-451-length-24675-cov-3.760266_pt1 | contig 24675 bp, 33 predicted proteins | sample MGYA00242768_ERZ504595 | MGnify/ENA primary metagenome ERZ504595 (study PRJEB26092, sample SAMD00036307) | human gut metagenome | host: Homo sapiens | study: EMG produced TPA metagenomics assembly of... | reverse complement strand
TGATATACACTCTCGGATCGTGGAAATCTCTTCTCACTCTTCGATCCAGTCGCGGATGATTGGGATCAGATGCGGTACCACTTTCTCCAGATAAGAGAGCGGCCATTTTTCCAGCGCCTCTGCCAGGATCGTATGGTTTGTATACGCACAAGTCTTGCTCACCACGTCCACTGCAGTATCGATATTAAATCCTTTTTGTTCTGTCAGGATACGGATCAGTTCCGGAATGACCATAGTCGGATGTGTATCATTGATCTGGATGCACACATGCTCATGAAGATGATACAGATTCACCCCACGATCCTCGGCTTCTTTGAGGATCAGCTGTGCTGCATTGCTGACCATAAAGTACTGCTGATAAATACGCAGAAGCTGTCCTGCCTCATCACTGTCATCCGGATAGAGGAACAATGTCAGGTTTTTGTGGATATCCTGTTTGTCAAACTGGATCCCGTTTCCAATGATGCTCTCATCTACACTGTCCAGATCAAACAGGTGCAATTTGTTGCAGCCGCTCTGATATCCCGGTACGTCAATATCATACATGGTAGATTTCAGAGTAAAATCTTTAAACGGAACCTCAAAACTCACATCTGTTTTTGTCAGCCAGCTCTTCTCTGTGATCCATGGATTTTTCTCTTCCCACTGTTTGTTGTCAGAAAATTTCTGAAGGAATAATCCGTCGTGATAATTCAGTCCCACACCGTCTCCATTAAGTCCGAGTGTTGCGATGGAATCCAGGAAACATGCTGCCAGACGTCCCAGTCCTCCGTTTCCAAGAGATGGTTCCAATTCTACTTCTTCAATCTCTGTCAGATCGTGTCCGTGTTTTTTCAGCACTTCTCTGACTTCTTCAAATACACCCAGATTGATCAGGTTGTTGGACAAGAGTTTCCCCACCAGAAATTCTGCGGAAATGTAGTACAGTTTTCTGTCTCCCTCGTTGTGTTTCATACCATTCATTTTTTCTTTGGACCACTGAAGAAGCGCTGCGTAAATCTCTTCACTGGATGCCTCTTTTATTCCTTTGCTGCAAACTGTCTGTAACATCTGCTCTAATTCTTTTTCCATTATCATTCTCCTTTCAGATTCCATGTTCTATTTCTTCTTTTTTCAATCTGTTCATATACACGGAGCAATTCTCCGACACTCCATGCCTGTGCAAAACAGCCTTTGGAAGACACTGGGTTTTTCCCGTCGTAGATTTCCGGCAGCTGTCCAATGCACCCTTCCTTAAGTGCGCACTCCAGAACTTCCAGCTGCTCTTTTACGTCCTGTTTTGCGCGTTCACTGTATGCGTGAACCTTGAGATACGCCAGATAGTAAGCCCCCAGTGGGAACGTCCATACAGTGCCCTGATGGTATGCCATATCCCGCTTTTCCATCGCTCCTTCATAGTATGGATGAAATTCCGGATCTGCTTCTTCCAGTGTACGCATCCCATAAAAAGTATACAGCTTTTCAAAAACAGTTTCCACTATCTTCCGCTCTTTTTCCGGCTCCAGCATCGTAAACGGCATGGAGAGTGCCAGATCTGATTGCAGCGGATCTGGGTATCTGCCTCTGTTCCGGAAACCAGGTCTTTCAGACAATTTTTCTGCGACATCCAGAATTTTTCTGTAAACGAATCCCTTACCTTTTCTGCCAGTTGCGCGTAGTATCTGCTTGTTTCTGCTTCTTCTGTAAATGTTTCCATAATTTTTAAGGCATTGTACCAGTAGGCATTGATCTCCACCGGCTTTCCGTGTCTTGGAGTCGGCAGAATCTCTCCCACACGTACGTCCATCCAGGTCACCTGAGCAAGACCTTCCCCTGCACAGATCAGCCCGTCTGTATCCATGTGGATCCCAAACTTTGTCCCGTTCTGATATCCATCCATGATCCGCTCCATCACCGGATACACTTCCCGGACAAACTCCATATCTTTTGTTGCTTCATAATACAAATACACGCAATTGATAAACAACAGTGCCGCATCGACTGTATTGTACAGCGGCTCGTTTCCTCCCTCCGGAAACAGATTCGGCATCAGACCGTCTCTCTCATTCTGTGCAAACGTGCGAAGGATCCGTTTGGCTGTCTCAAACTGCCCGGTGGAAATACAGATTCCCGGAAGTGCGATCATGGTATCTCTTCCCCAGTCCTCAAAAAACGGATACCCTGCCAGTATTGTATCTCCCCCCGTGGATTCCCGTTTTGAAACAAACTGTCTGGCACTTTTTGAAAGCATTTTCCCAGCCTCCGAAGTAAATCCGGCTGTTTCCTCGAGCTGTTTTCTGTCTGCTTTCGTCTGCTCAATGATCGTCTGTGCACTGTTTTTGATGGTTCCATCTCATAGACTACTTCCAGAACCACCTGTTTTCCCGCCTCTGCCTGCAGACGGATCTGATGGTTGGCTCTTGCGTGTCCATACGCCCTGCGTCCGTCACAGACATCATAGCGGTAAAAATAAACTTCCTCTGTCTCTGCGATCTCTTTTATCATTCCGTTTGTACGAAGATGCAGTGTCATTCCTTCACTTTCCACTGCTCCTTTTGTAAATACGATTTCCTGATCCGGCAAGAGATCGGCTCCCTTTGGTACGAACTGGAAAAATGGAGTCAGCACAAATTCCACATTCCGGCTGCTGCGGTTTTTGATTTCATAACGAAGCGCCACTGTATTTTCTTCCTGTGGCATTCCAATCTCTTTTTTGATCTCCACACCATTTACAAGGAATCTCCAGATCGGAGTATCTTCATAGGAAAATGCCGCCAGATGAAGATATCCATCCTCCGGTGTCTGCTCCTCAAACTCCTGTGTGGACAGTGTAAGCTCGTCTCCTTCTTCTATCAGAAGTTCTTCTTTTAAGCGGTGTATCATGTTGTATCTGCAGTTTGGCGCTGTTGTACAAGCATCAACAGTGCATGATCATTTCTTGACACTGCACCAGTCATCGTCATGGAGGAAAATCCCCCCAGTCCGTTGGTCATCAGATAACAATTTTCCAGTCCCCGCTCTCTCGTTTTCCAGTCTTGTTTTCCATACATCCATTTCATCACACTTTACCTGCCCTCTTCCCTTTTTCCAAGTATCAAAATGCTGACCGGAGAAACTTTCATATGTTCCGCTGCAATCTGTGGATGCTTCCATAAAAAGCTGTCCTCTCCGTCTGCAAGAACTTCCCATGTCCCTTCCGAAGTTTCACTTCCTGCTGTTTTTCACTGCCATTATATACAATACAGAGTGTTTTCCACAACTCTGCTTTTTCTTTTGTCTGGTTATCCACATACAAGCCCACACAACTATCTGTTTTCCACGTTTTTAAGATGCGTTTTGCCGCCTGTGCGCTTTTATCCCACAATCCCGGCAGCATTTTTCGCAGTGTGATCAGTCCCCGGTAATATTCCACCAGCTCCTGTTCCTTGTATGCCTGTTCCCAATCCAGACGATTGATGGTGATCGGTGCATTATACGTGTTATCCCTGCCGCCTTTTGTCCGTGCGAACTCCTCTCCAGATAACAAAAACGGAATTCCCTGACAGGTCAGATACATTCCCGCTGCCAGACGGTACTGTTTTCTTCTCAATTCTTCTGACGCTGTTGTTTCACACAGTTTATCCCAGAGTGTATGATTATCATGGGCAGACACATACGTGATCACCTGAGATGGTGCTTTCACTTTCGGCTCCTTTTGTCCGCACCAGGCTTTCACAGAGGCCAGGATCTGCTCTTCCAGATCTTTCCCTCCATTTGCAAATCCCGGTTCTTCTGCCTCAAAGACCGAACCTTTGATGGCATCTCTCGTATCGTCCGAAAACATCCCTACCTGTTCATCCAGAAGATGGATATGTGCTTTATCCGCCAGGAGAGCATTTCCTTCCACAGCCGTTTCATCCGCTCTCCACGGCTCTCCAAAAACCAGCTTTTCCCCGGTTCCATAGCGGGCATCCAGTTCCTTTCGAATCCTGTTCATCAGCTCCACATCCAGAAGTCCCATCAGATCAAAGCGGAATCCATCCATATGGTACTCTTCGGCCCAGTACAGCACAGACTCCAAAATGTATTTGGCACACATTGCCTGCTCACTTGCCACATCATTTCCACAGGCAGATCCATTGGAAACACTGCCGTCTTCCCACACCCGGTAGAAATACCACGCATCGTCTTCTGAAGCCAGGAATCCAGCGAATAGGTGTGGTTATAAACCACATCCATAATGACCCGAAATCCCTGTCTGTGCAGAGCCTGAATTGCCTCTTTGAGCTCCCGGATCCGCACTTCCCCGTGAAACGATCCGTTGAGTAAGAACCTTCCGGCACATTGTAGTTCATCGGATCATATCCCCAGTTGAACCCGTCTTTTGCCTCATCCACAGAACCATAATCATACACCGGCATCAACTGCACATAATTGACCCCCAGCTGTTTTAAATACGCGGTTCCTGTCGGATATGTTCCTTCTCCGTAAAGAGAAGTATTCTCACAGCAAAACGCCGGATATTTTCCACGTACATGTTCCGGAAATCCACCCGATACATCCCAGGAGAATTCTTTCACATGCAGTTCATAGATAATCTGCTCTCCTTCCTTTTGGGGTGCCACATCTTCCTCCCAGCCTTCCGGATCTGTTTTTCTTAAATCTACTGCCATGCTTCTTGTCCCGTTGACTCCACATGCTCTTGCGTAAGGATCTGCACTTTGGATTCGTTCCCCCTCGATATCCAGCAAAAAATCATAGTACACTCCATGCAGAGATTCCCCGGTCTCATAGCTCCATACTCCATTTTCCTGTCTCTTCATCGGATGCACTTCGTATGCTTCTTCTTTTTCACCATCCCGGTAAAAACAGATCTCTGCCTGATCCGCAACAGGAGACCAGAGCCGGAATGAAGTGCCCTCCTTTGTACACTCCATTCCAAGCTTTTCCTGTGTATTACAATACTGATCCTGAAAGTCTTTTGATCTGTAAAATTCTTTCCATTGCTTTGCTGTCTTTCCCATCCTTTTACTCCATCTATCCTTTGACTGCACCGGAAACACCGTCCACATAAAATCTCTGCATACACAGGAACAGAATTGCGATCGGTATTGAGATCAATACTGCCCCTGCGGCAAAGCTGGTGTACCAGCTGTCAATATATTCTTTTTCCAACATTTTCCACAGTCCGATTGCAATCGTATACTGGTCTGAATTTGCCCGGCAGATCACCTTTGCAAAAATGAAATCGAGCCACGGTCCCATAAACGATGTCAGAACGGTGTAGATAATAATCGGTTTACTAAGAGGCAGTGTGATCTTTGTAAAAATCTGCCATCTGGTACATCCGTCCAGAAGCGCCGCCTCATCAATTGCGATCGGAATCGTATCAAAGAATCCTTTCGCAATCTGAAATCCAAGTCCCGCTCCTCCGGAATACACCAGGATCAACGCCAGACGAATCAGATTCCCCTCTGTCAGCCCCATCGCCTTTAAAATAAAATACACGGCGATCATAGACATAAATCCAGGGAACAATCCCAGGATCATTGCCATGTTCATGTAGGGTTTTCGCAGCTTGAACCGCAGTCTGGACAGACAGTAAGAGACTGCCAGCACATAAAAAGTGGCCAGAATACAGGAGCATACCGCAATGATCAGCGTGTTGCCAAACATTTTCGGGAAATTCAAAATCGAAGTATCTGTAAATAATCTTGTATAGTTATCCAGTGTAAAGGACTGTGGGAAGAAGGTGGATACATAAGAACCTTTTTCCGCACGGAAGCTTGTGAGCACAACCCAGATGATCGGGAATATCCAAATTGCCGCAAGCACAGCCAGAACAATATGAACGATCGTATTGTTAATCATCCGTTTTCTTTTTGCTGAATGAAATTTCTTCTCGCCCATGCCTAGAATCCTCCTTCTTCTTTGTAAGATTTACTTCTTCTGTATGTAAACAGTGCACCAACTGCAAGAATGATAAAGGTCAGAATACCAATGACTGCACCAATGTTATAGTACTGTTTGTCAACCGTCAGCTTATACAGCCATGTAACAAGCAGGTCTGTACTTCCCGCCGTGGAAGACAGATCCGTGATCGGGTCTCCTCCGGACAACAGATAAATAATATTGAAGTTGTTCACATTTCCTGTAAATGTCGCGATCAGATACGGTGTCGTCACATACAACATATAAGGCAGTGTGATCTTGAAGAAAATCTGAATGGAATTTGCCCCGTCTACCCTGGCTGCCTCATAAAGATCTGCCGGGATATTCTGAAGAACACCTGTCAGCTGAAGCAGTGTATACGGAACACCTACCCAGATATTGACCACGATCACAGTCACTCTCGCCCAGGTCGGATCTGTGAAAAACGGGAGACTTGCATCCTGCGCGATCCACCCTAAGTTTCTTAACAGTACATTGACCGCACCTTCCGGCTGCAGCATGGTACGCATGATCAAAAGAGATACAAACATCGGCACTGCACAGGAAAGTACAAAACAAAATCTCCAGAATCCCTTTGCCTTTGTATCTTTCCGGTTGATCATGATTGCAAGGATCATTCCGAAAATATAGTTTGTAAAGGTTGCAAAGAATGCCCATACCAGTGTCCATACGAGTACAGACCAGAATGTACTTCCAAGGATACTGCTGGAATCAAACAGTGCCTTGAAATTATCCAGTCCCACCCAGTCAAACAGCATCAGATGATTGTCGATCTTGCTGTAATTCGTAAATGCCATACAGATCATGAAGATCAGCGGCAGGATCGTAAAGCCGAAAATAAAAATCATCGGTGGTGTCATCAGAAGTCTGTGCAGATTTTCATGAAGCAGAGATTTTAAATCTTCCCCGAATGTATTGACATGTTTTCCTTCTTTTGCAAGACATTCTGCCTTATATGCACTCTGAAGCGCACCTCTCCAGGCAAATACCATCAGCACGCTCACAAGGATGGTTGCCACTCCATATAACAGGATCAGGATCGACTGATCCCCTTTTGTGTACAGATAAACCTGACTCGCTTCGTCCCACACTTCTTTCTGCGGCACGCTTCCAAGTCCTCCCAGCATACTTAAAAATGTAATTCCATTCACTGCCATAAATACGATATATGCTACTTCAACCGCCAGATATAACAGGCTTTTATTTTCTGTCCGTGTACAAAGTTTCCAAGTCCCATTAAGATCATGGATAACTTTGTCTCCGGTCCGCCCTTTTGTATCGCATTCCTACATGTATACGGCGTTGGAAATTCATTGACTCGTTTTGTAACTATTCCCATCTTCTTCACCTCTTCTAGATTCCATCACTGTTCATTGCCTCGTTCATCGATTCCGTCTGCTCTTTTGCATTCTCATGCGTGATATTTCCATTTCGGATTCCTTTTCCCATGTTTTCTACCGGTACCCAGCAGTTATTCATCTTTGATACAAACGGCTGCAGGATCGATGTCTGGTTAAAGGTGTCATTCTGTGCCATAACAAGCGGATCTGCCGCAATGTTCTCCTGTGCAAGCAATTCCGTATTACATGGGATCACATTTCTCATCTCATAGTGTGCTTCCTGTGCTTTGGCAGATCCAAGATATAGTGCAAGCTCTACGGCAGGAACCATGTTTTTACTGTAAGGATTGACTCCGATCGCTTTTGATCCGGCATAGGACGTCATCTGTTTTTCTTCTCCGTTTAAGGTATATGTCGGTAATGCGGCTACTCCCATATTATCACCGAACGCCTCTTTCACTGCATTGGCATCCCAGGAACCAGAAAACATGGCATTGATGCTTCCGTCACGCAGTCCTGCAATCCCGGAACCGTCTGCATCGATCTTAAAATTCGGATTATTTCGAAGATCAATCAGATAATTCGTTACTTCCACTGCATTTTCTCCGCCGAAATCTACCCCTTTGGATTCATCCGTTCCATCTCCGAACAACGTACAGCCATTTCCTACATAAAACGCCGGCAGATACCATGAGTTTGTAAACGGGAAAGACACGACACCTTTCTCAAGCATTGTATCCAGATTTTTTACATCCTCCTCTGAAAAAACGCTTTTATCATAATACATAAACCAGGTATTTGTCGTAAAAGGAATTCCGTACAGATCTCCGTCCTTTGTCAGAGACTTCAAAACTTCTTCTGAATTTGTTTTTTCAATCTCTTCTCTGTACTTTCCTCCAAATTTCGCCAGCGCATTGGCATCTGTCATTGTAGTCAGCGTATCATTTGCATACATAAATACATCCGCACTTGCTTCCGGATCCTGCGATACCTGACTCGCTGCCGTCGCTTCATCTGCAACTCCGTACACAAATGTAATATCCACTGCGGATTTTCTTCTGCAAAGGACTCACACATCGTCTGCAGCCATTCGCCGCTTTCTTTTGACTGGTCCTCTGACGGAGACCAAACCATCAGTCTTACTTTTTCCTGCCCTGCACTGCTCTGGGATCCATTCCCGCATCCGGTCAGCCCACACACAGCCAGACTTGCAGCCAGCAGAATTGCACAAACTCTTCTCTTCATGTTCCCTCACCTTCCACTTTTGTTTCGCATTGTTTCGTATATGATGATAATATCATTTCTTTCCTGTTTCGTCAATCCTAACAACGCATGGTATTCTTTATTTTCTACGTTTTTCATAGTTTTTGTCCTGTATTTTTATTCACTTTCAACAATCCATGTTTTTGCAAACAAGAAACTTTCCGAAACTCATTCTCTTTTTCCATGGATATTCATTGCATTTTTCACTTTTTTTCTATATAATGAAAAAGGTTACTATGAACAGCAACGAAAAAAGGACGCAGAAAGGAGCCCCAATGGCTACATTACAGGATATTGCTGATCGTCTGAATATCTCAAAAGGCACTGTTTCCAAAGCCTTAAACGGTGCACCTGATATCAGCGAAACTTTACAAAAAACCGTACTGGAAACAGCTGTTGAAATGGGATATACAAAAATCCGCCGCCAGAAGGCTGCGGAGAAAAAACTCTGTATTCTGATTGAAAACGTAGATTACAAAGAGTCACATCAATTTGGATATGAAATCCTGCTCGGCTTCCGCCAGCTTGCAGAACCTGCCGGTTATACCGTAGATATTGTAGATACTACTGAAAAACTGCAGAAAAGCACCCCGTACGATGTTTTTATGCTGCAGAACCAGTATCTGGGAGCTTTTGTCGTTGGATTTTCGTTGAATGATCCGTGGATGAAAGATTTTCAGACCAGCAGAACACCGACCGTTCTGTATGACAACTATATTATTGCAAATCCAAATATGGCATATGTCGGAATCGACAACAACGAAGGCATGGAACTCGCCGTCTCCCATTTAAAAAAACTGGGACATAAAAAAATCGGATATTTGAGCAGCGCCCTTGGTTCTCATATCATGCAGATCCGCCACAAAGCATTTTTCCACGCTTTGAAACAAAACGGCCTAAAGTCCGATCCGACCTATGCGGGAAGTTCCTACTATATCACTCAATGTATGGAAAAGCATCTTCCCCGTCTGTTGGATCTGGGAATCACCTCTATTGTCTGCAGCCATGATCTGATCGCCAATGCCGCGATGATTCAGTGTCAGCAGCTCGGATACAAAGTTCCGGACGAGATCAGCATCATCGGGTTTGATGATCTCCCGATCTGCGCATATACTTCCCCGCCGCTGACTACCATACGCCAGGAACGGATCCAGCTTGGCAAAAGTGCTTACTATGCTCTGGACAGTCTGATGAATCAAGTATCCATCGGAACACTTCTGTTACATGCAAAATTAATTGAGAGGGGATCGACCGGAGAGGTTCCTCAGACAAATAATAATATAAAAAGAACTGGCGATTGATTTCAGCTTCAACCGCCAGTTCTTTTTACAAATCATATTCTTTTAACAGAGTCTCCCGATATGCCTCATCCTCCACTGCCCGTTTCATATCGTCCATTCGCTGCTCTTTGAGTAATTTCTCATAAAGCGTATTGATTCTCCGTTCCCCTTCTTTATATCCTGTCTCATACATATCCTCTTCATATGCTTCCTGATTAAATGATGACAATACCATACTGATCACCTCTGCTTTATGCTTTCTCAAAATATCCACAAGCACTCCCTGTTCGATACAGATATCTACTGCCCGCAAAGTTGCTTCTTCTGGATCTTCATACATTTTTTTCTGCTCACGTACAATGAAAACAAACTGCGAGTACTCTCTCAGACGCCTGCACTTCTCCATTAGCTCCTGATTATGTCCATAATTGATGTTCAGCATCACCACCTGACACTCCAGACAGGGTTCTATGTCTTTTCCCGTCTTCTGAAATGCATCACTTAGTTTTAAAAGACTGCGGTCCGGCGCTTTTTTTGTCCCATTGTAAAACACAAAATACTGAAGAAACGGTAACTTTTTTAATCCACTGCTATATAAATTGATCTGTCCGTCTTCTATATATCCTTCGTACAAATGTGCCAGATAGATCAACCCCCGAATCGGAAGGTTGGGATTGTATGTACTCTGATGCTCATACAGGTTCAAGGTTCCTCCTACTAAAAATGAAATATCATTTTTTATGGAAATATAAACTGCATCCTCCAGTGTATTGACTTCCAGTTCTTCCGGATCACTATAAGATGTTCCATTCAGTGCATTGTACAAATCCAGCAAATCTTTCTTTTCGCTGAATATAAGCCGAAACAGGCTGTCTTTGTATTCCCTGTTTAAAGTTGGATACTTTGAGAAATTTTTTGTCTTCTTTTCTTCCATGTACTTTCCTCCATTATAATCATTTTTTTTCTGCAGTGCAATATCACTATCTGACGTTTCCATAAAATAACTGAATATTTCGGCTGATCTGCGTTTTTGATTCTTTGATTTGTTTAGACTTTTTCCTAAGATTACTAAAGATAAAACCATTCAGAGACAGTTTTTAATATGCTTATTGTACCCTTTTCCCTTTCCGTTTACAATCCCGCAATTTTCACAAAAACAGCAAAAAATACGCAGGCCATCGTATCGCCCACGCATTTTTCATTTCTTATAATTCAATCCGTCCTGTTGTATCTTTATTGATTACGTAATATGCTGCGGATTCTTCTGGCTTCAGATAAAGTTTTACATCTTTCAGCTCGCCTACTTTATGCTTCAGCTCTTTTGTCCAGACTTCTTTTACTTTTTTCATCAGCTCTTTTTCTGAATATTCTTTTCCGGCAAACTGCAGATACATTTCACATTTTACTGCTGTTTTTGCTGCTGTCGTTGTCTTTGCAGAAGTTTTTCTTGCTCTTGTCTTTTTTTCTTCTGCTGCCGGCTCAGATTCCTGTAACACAGCTGCTCTTGTTTCAATTGCTTTTGTTGTGTCTTTCTTGGTCTCGATTGCCTTTGCCTTTCCTGCTTTTGTCTCAATCGCCTCTACTTTTGCAGGTTTTACTTCTTCTTTTTTCTCTGTCGCCTTTTCATTTGCAACAACTTTCTTTGCTGTCTGTGCTGATGTCACTTCTTCTGCTGTCTTTACCGGTGTCTGTACTGTTGTTTTCGCTGTTGTCTTAGATGCTCCTTTTTTTTCTGCCATATCAATTCCCTCCTGATAAAACACGAAACGGATATTGCTCCGCTTATCTTCCGGCTCTGCCGCAAACCACACGGCCGGAACATGACTGTTATCCCCTGCTTTTCGCAGGTTCAGCAAATATTGTACCTCATTTTTCCAAAAACGTCAAAAAAATATCAGAGCTCCGTTTTCTTTTCCTGTTCCCGTTCCTGATAACCTCTGAAAAATCGGATAATTTATCCAGTGTCTGCAGCAAAATTGTCAAGCTCCTGCTCCTTTAGATTTTCAATCACCGCATTGGTCATCTGCATATGGAAATTCTTATGATGCTCATATGCTTTCTTCCCTTTTCCGGTCAACTGGATATAGACCACCCTGCGGTCTGTCTCGCTCCTCTGCCGTGTCACATATTTTTTATTGACCAGGTGTTCATGGACGTTGTCAGGGAACCCGCTGTAATTCCCAGTGTTCTCGCAACTGCCGACATTGTGCTTTCCTCTCCCAGACCGATCGCTTCTATTATATGCATGTCGTTGTTGGTAATATCCTTAAATTCCTCTGTTATGATTGCTTTTTCTTCCAATTCCCAGATTTCGTTGAACAGGTGAACCAGTGTATCGTTAATGGTCTTATATGCATCCAAAGATGTATTCTCCTCTCCGTACCAACACTTGTTCCTGTCCTTTATGCAAACAATGATGCCACCACTTCCTCTACGGTCTCAATCTTTTCTGCCTTCCATGCGTTGGCGCCGCAAAAGATAAGTCCGTTTTCTATATCTCCTTTCACCGCGGCGATCAGGCTGTCTGTAATGCAGTATGGTATCTGAGAAGGGTTACATTTTGCAAGACATCTGTGACAGGAACTGTGTTCTATTTTCTCTCCAAGCATAACACGTTTCATGAGGGGATTCAAGATGGCTCTTCCCGGCATTCCGACCGGACTTTTCACAATGGCGATCTCATCTTTTACAGCTTTCAGATACGCTTCTTTATACCGCCGGTGGGCATCACATTCTTTTGTTGTAACAAATCTGGTTGCCACCTGAACCCCATCCGCTCCAAGCTGCTCCATCCTTTGGACATCACTTCTGTCATAAATTCCGCCTGCTGCAATCACCGGAATCCGGCACTTGTACTTCTTCGCATACTGCCGCACCACGTCCAGAATATTCCCGAACTCCATATGGTAGGCATCTCCCTTCCACTTGTCCAGTTCCGCCTCTGTAAATCCAAGATGACCTCCTGCAAGAGGCCCTTCTGCCACGATCAGATCCGCCGTCCTTCCATATTTTTTATCCCAGTATTTCAAGATTACCTGCGCAGAACGTGCTGTGGATACAATGGGAGCAATTTTCACCGCACTGCTTCTGTCAGTGCCGGAAGGTCCACAGGCAGCCCTGCACCGGATATGATCAGGTCTGCACCTGCTTTTACTGCTGCCTTTACATGATCTGCATATCCTTTTAAAGCTGTCATGATATTATATCCTATAATTCCGTTTTCTGAAATTTGACGTGCTTTTTGCATTTCTTTTCCAATCGCACGAAGATTCGCCTCCTCCGGATGTTTATCAAAATCCGGTTCCCGATATCCGATCTGAGCAGTGGATATCACTCCGATTCCGCCGGCTTTCGCCACACTTCCCGCCAGCCTTCCCAGACTGATTCCTACACCCATTCCCCCCTGGATCAAAGGAACTTTTGTTATTTTTTCTCCGATTTTTAAGTTTTCCATATTTTACTTCTTTCTATGGTATTTTTATGTTGTTACATCTTCCGGAAACGCTCGTAACGCTGCACTGCCAGCTCCTCAGGCGAGAAATTGCAGTGCGTGTCCAGAAACTCTGTGATCTTTTTTTGAAGAACAAAAACCACAGACTGCATGGTTTCTTCTGTATACACTTCTGGTTCCGCAATGACAGCTTCAATCACGCCAAGTTTCTTCAAATCTGCTGCTGTCAATTTCATCACCTCTGCCGCTTCACTTGCGCGTTTGCTGTCTTTCCACAAGATGCTCGCAAACCCTTCCGGAGACAGCACAGAATATATCGCATTTTCCAGCATCCAGACTTCATCCGCGACTGCCAGCGCCAATGCACCTCGCTTCCGCCTTCACCGATCACAACAGACAGAATCGGAACCTTCATGGATGACATTTCAAACAGGTTTCTTGCAATGGCTTCTCCCTGCCCCGCTCTTCTGCCTCTATACCGCAAAATGCCCCCGGTGTATCCACAAACAGAAGAATCGGCCGTTTAAATTTCTCGGCCTGCTTCATCAGACGAAGTGCTTTTCGATATCCTTCCGGAGACGGCATTCCAAAATGATGCGCTACATTTTCTTTGGTAGATTTTCCCTTCGCCTGTGCGATCACTGTAACCGGAATCCCCGCAAACCTCGCGATTCCACCAATGATTGCAGGATCATCTCCATAACAGCGGTCTCCATGAAACTCCAGAAAATCGGAAAAAAGTGTACGGATATAATCCTGTCCTACAGGCCGGTCATTTTTTCTGGAAATTGTGACCCGTTCCCACGCATCTTTTTCCTGTACAGACTGCCGTTCTTTTTCCACTGTCTGTACAGGCTTTTGAATAACATGATTTTGAGCGGTATGATGCATCTGCAGAATATTTCCAAGAACCGTTCTTATCTCTTTTCGCTCTACGATACGATCGATAAAGCCATGTTCCAGTAAAAATTCAGAACGCTGAAAGCCTTTCGGCAGTTTTTCTCCAATGGTCTGTTCAATGACTCTCGGACCTGCAAATCCAATCAGCGCCTTCGGCTCTGCCAGGATTACATCTCCCAGCATTGCAAAGCTGGCCGTCACCCCGCCTGTGGTCGGATCTGTCAGCACCGAAACATAGAGAAGTCCCGCATCACTGTGCTGTTTTAATGCCGCGGCCGTTTTCGCCATCTGCATCAGAGATACAATTCCCTCCTGCATTCTGGCACCGCCGGAACAGGCAAATATAATCACCGGGAGCTGTTCCTTTGTGGCGCGTTCCACCGCTCTTGTGATCTTTTCTCCCACAACCTGTCCCATGCTCGCCATCAGAAACCGCCCGTCACACACCGCGATCACCGCAGGATTGCCCTCGATAGATGCTTTTCCGGTCACAACAGCTTCTGAAAGTCCGGTCTTTTCCTTCAGACTTTTTACCTTTTCCTCATATCCCCTAAACTCCAGCGGATTGACAAATTCCATGTCTTTCTCCCACTCTTCAAAGGAATCTTCATCCACAGTCATCCGGATTCTTTCATATGCGTGCACCCGGAAGTACCCCTGACATTTCGGACAGATATAGCCTGCACTTTTTACCTCTTCCGTCAGAATCGCAGCGCCGCATTTATTGCACTTCTTCAGGAGTCCTTCCGGAACTTCCGGCCGTTCGCTTTTCAGCGGAATATAACTTTTTCGATTTTTCTTAAACATATTCTGCAGTTTCATACACTTGCTTCCTTTTTACTGATTTTCCATCGTTTCAATAAATTCAATATCGGTATTTCCACTTACAAAATCGGGATGATGTAAAATGTCATACTGATAATCCACATTGGTCTGAATTCCCTCAATGATCACTTCACCCAATGCACTTCGCATTTTCAGAATTGCTTCTTCTCTGCTTTTGGCATGCACGATCAGCTTTGCCAGCATGGAATCGTAATACGGCGGCACTGTATATCCACTGTAGATCGCCGTATCAATCCGCACCCCTTTTCCGCCTGGCAGATAGACATCTGTGATAGTTCCCGGAGAAGGGCGGAAATTCTTTACCGGATCCTCGGCATTGATTCTGCATTCAATAGCATGACCATTTAAGGAAATGTCTTCCTGCGAAACTTTTAGCTTCTCTCCATCTGCGATCCGAATCTGCTCCTTAATCAGATCGATTCCTGTCACCCACTCTGTGACCGGATGCTCTACCTGAATCCGGGTATTCATTTCCATAAAATAAAAGGCTCCGCTTTTCTCCAGCAGAAACTCAATCGTTCCCGCATTGGTATACCCTGCTGCCTTTGCCGCCCGCACAGCGGCCTCTCCCATTGCTTTACGCAGCTTCGGATTTAACGCCGAAGATGGAGATTCCTCGATCAGCTTCTGATGATTCCTCTGGATCGAACAGTCCCGCTCTCCCAGATGCACTACATTTCCATGCTTGTCTGCCAGAATCTGAAATTCAATATGACGCGGATGCTCGATAAAATGTTCAATATACATGGCATCATCACCAAAGGCATTTTTGCCTCACTCTGAGCCGTCAGAAATGCTGACTCAAATTCTGCCTCTGAATATGCGGTACGCATTCCTTTCCCACCGCCTCCAAGTGCTGCTTTGATCATCACAGGATATCCCACTTCCCCGGCAATTCGTTTCCCGTGATCTGCTTCGTATATACATTCACTGCATCCGGAATAACCGGTACATTGGCTGCTTCCATAGTCTGCCTGGCAATCGATTTATTTCCCAGTTTTTGAATCACAGAAGATGACGGTCCGATAAAGATGATTCCACATTTTTCACAAAGCTCTGCAAATCTGCTGTTTTCTGACAGAAATCCAAATCCCGGATGGATCGCATCTGCACCGGATGTCAGCGTGGCACTTAATATATTTTCCATACTCAGATAGCTTTGTGCAGACGGCGCCGGACCGATACACACTGCCTCATCCGCCAGCTGTGTATGCAGTGCTTCTTTGTCTGCCTCTGAATAAACAGCCACAGTCAGAATGCCCATCTCCCGGCATGCCCGAATGATCCGGACTGCAATCTCACCTCTGTTTGCAATCAATATTTTTTCTATCATCTCTACTCACCTACCATAAATGTCAGCTGTGCACTGGCTACCACGTTTCCATTCACAGATGCCACTGCTTCCCCGACTCCTACCGGCCCTTTGCGTTTGATGATCTTTGTCTCCAGCTTCAGTTTATCTCCCGGAAATACCATTCCTTTAAATCTGCAGTTCTGCACGCCTCCGAAAAATGCGATCTTCCCCTGATTTTCCGGAACACTTAAGATCGCGACTGCACCGACCTGCGCCAGAGCCTCTAAAATAAGAACTCCCGGCATCACTGCTTTCTTTGGAAAGTGTCCCCGGAAGAATTCTTCCCGGTAAGTCACACACTTATATCCCACCGCAAATTCTCCGGGTTCAAAATCTTCAATCGCATCCACAAGTAAAAACGGATGTCTGTGAGGAATGATTTCCTGTATCTGTTCAATGTTCAATGCTTTCATATTCTGCACCTGCCTATCTCACGATAAAAAGCGGCTGTCCGTATTCTACCGGCGCTCCGTTTTCTACCAGTATTTCTTCTATCGTTCCGTCAAACTCACTTTCAATCTCATTCATCAGCTTCATTGCTTCCACGATTGCCAGAATCTTTCCTTTCTGTACCTGCTCTCCCACCTGTACAAACGGATCTGCATCCTCGGCCGGTGATGCATAGAAGGTGCCCACCAACGGGGATTTGATTACCTTTCCTGATTTTTCTCCGAAGAATCCTGTGGCTGCTCTGATACTCTGTCCGACACAGACTCACTTTGCTCTGCAAGTCTGACTTCCCCTTTTCTTTTTTTAAAGAAATCTTAAAGTCTCCTTCTTCATATTTGAATTCTCCGAGATTCGAGGATGAGACTGTCTGGATCAGTTCTACCAACTGCTCAAATTTCATATTATCTACACTACCCTTCATATTTTTTCAGCAACAGTGACGCATTGTGTCCTCCAAACCCGAGAGAATTCGTCAGCGCATATGTGATCTCTTTTTCAACCGGTGCGCCGATTGCATAATCCAGACTGCACTCTTCCTCTGTCTCTTTGGTTCCCATGGTCTGGTGGATGAATCCATCCTGGATACTTTTCACGCATGTAACAAATTCCACCCCGCCGGCTGCTCCCAGAAGATGTCCGATAATCGATTTTGTAGAATTGACAACAACCTGATCTGCCGCTTCTCCCAGTGCATACCGGATTGCTCTTGTCTCATACAGATCATTGTGATGGGTACTCGTTCCATGTGCATTGATGTAATCGATCTGCTCCGGCTGTGCGCCTGCCTCTTCCATCGCAAGCTTCATTGCCATCCCGGCTCCCTCTCCGTTTTCTGCCGGAGACGTAATATGGTACGCATCTCCCGTTGCCCCGTATCCGACAACTTCTGCGTAAATTCTGGCTCCCCGCTTCTTCGCATGCTCCAGTTCTTCCAGCATTACGATCCCGGCTCCCTCTCCTAACACAAATCCATTTCTGTCTTTGTCAAAAGGAATGGAGGCTCTATTAGGATCCTCAGAATCCGAAAGTGCCGTCAGCGCCGTAAATCCTGCCACGCCGCTTGGGCAGATACAGCTTTCTGCACCTCCTGCCACGCAGAGATCCAGATCTCCATATGCAATCGCACGAAATCCGTCTCCGATACAGTGGGTTCCTGATGCGCATGCTGTCACAACACTGGTACATTTTCCTTTGAATCCCAGCTGAATGGAAACATTTCCTGCTGCCATATTGGAGATCATCAGCGGAACCATCAGAGGATTCACTCTGGATGGCCCTTCTGCAGAATTTTTTCGTAATTTGTCTCCACAGCCTGAAGGCTTCCAATCCCTGAACCAACGATCACCCCGCCCGATACGGGTTCTCCTGACTCATATCAATTTTCGCATCTTCAAAGGCTTCCTTTGCCGCGGCTACTGCATACTGGGCGAACGGCTCCATTCTCTTCGCTGCTTTGAAATCCATCCGCTCTTTTGCCGAAAATCCTTTCACCTCTGCCGCCAGTTTTACCTTGTATTCTGAAGTATCAAACTTTGTGATGGGACCGATTCCCACCTTTCCTTCCCGCACACTGCTCCAGAACTCCTCCACTGTGTTTCCCACAGGTGTCACTGCTCCAAGCCCGGTCACTACCACTCTTCTTTTCATACTGTTCTCCTTTTCTACATTGCCATACCGCCATCCACATTCAATACCTGTCCGGTGATATATCCTGCTTTGTCTGATGCAAGAAACCAGACCGCTTCTGCCACATCTTCCGGATTTCCAAAACTCCCCAGCGGAATCTGACTTTTTGCATGATTCTGCACCTGTTCAGAAAGAACTTCTGTCATTTCTGTTTTGATAAATCCTGGAGCCACTGCATTGACTGTAATTCCTCTGGAGGCGAGTTCTCTTGCCGCAGATTTGGTCAGCCCGATCACACCTGCTTTGGATGCACTGTAGTTTGCCTGTCCTGCATTTCCCAGAATACCGGATACTGAAGAAATATTGATGATCCGCCCCGCCTTCTGACGAAGCATCTGCCTGGATGCAAACCGGATTCCGTTAAAGGTTCCCTTTAAATTCGTCTGAAGTACCGCATCATAATCGGATTCCGTCATTTTCATGAGCAGTCCGTCTCGCGTGATCCCTGCATTGTTAACCAGAATATCCAGTCTTCCATAAGTTTCTATCACATCTTTAAAAAATGCTTCACAGGCAGAAAAATCAGAAACATCACATCCATAGATTCCTGCATTTCCCCCTTGTTCTTTAATTGTTTGCTGCACCTGTTTTGCCTGTTCTTCATTGCCACGGTAATTGATGACAACAAAAACGCCCTCTTCTGCCAGTTTTTCTGCAATTGCTCTTCCTATTCCACGGGAAGCTCCTGTTACGACCGCCACTTTCTGTTCTAACATAATTCTTTTCCTGCTTTCTCAATATCTTCCCATGTGGAAACCTGATATACCTTCACATCACGGTTGATCTTCCGTAAAAATCCGGATAACGTACGTCCTGGTCCAATCTCTACAAAGGTATCCACACCCTGTCTGATCATCTCTTCCACACTCTGCTGCCAGCGAACCGGTGCTGCGATCTGCTGTATAAGCAATTCTTTTGTTTCCTCGATATCCGAAACATACCGCCCGGTCACATTCGTCACATACGGGATCTGAAGTGGTGAACATTCAATCTGATCCAGTACCTCTTTTAACTGTCCTGCCGCTTCCTGTAACATCGGAGAATGAAATGGACCACTGACGTTTAACGGAAGTACCCGTTTTGCTCCTGCATCCTTTAAAACTGCCCCTGCCTGCTCTACACTTTCTTTCCATCCGGTGATCACAATCTGCCCCGGACAGTTATAGTTTGCAATACTCACTCCTTCAATCCCAGCGATCGCGGCTTCAATCTTTTCGGCATCCAGGCCAAGTACCGCAGCCATCGCGCCTTTTCCATCCGGAACGGCGTTCTGCATCAAAATGCCTCTCTTTCGAACTGCCAGGATCGCATCCTCGATCTGCATCCCTCCTGCCGAAGCAATGGCACAATATTCTCCCAGACTCAACCTGCCGTTACATCCGGTTTCACACCGGATGTACGCAGCACCTGCTCCATTGCCATACAGACCGTAACAAGTGCTGCCTGGGTATATTCCGTCTGATGAAGATTTTCATTTTCCTCAAAACACAAGGATTTCATATCCAGCTTCAGAAGCCCGGATGATCGGTCAATGATATTTCTCGCAATCTCGCTGTGTTCGTAAAAATCTTTTCCCATTCCGGCTGTCTGCGCTCCCTGTCCAGGAAACATAAATGCTATTTTACTCATGCTTGGAAACTCCTTTTAACAATTTTTCTGCCTGCTCGGTGAGATTCTGTATGATCTCCTCACAGGAAAGTATCTCTTTTACCATTGCCGCAGACTGGCCTGCCATCACACTTCCATTTGTCACATCTCCGTCCACAACCGCTTTTCTAAGCCCCCCCAGCGTCAAAAGCTCCAGTTCTTCAAACGGAACCCCCGCCTGTTCTTTTTCCAGGTATATTTTTGTCATCTGATTGCGAAGCGCACGAACCGGATGCCCAGTGCTTCGTCCGGTGACTCTGGAATCAATATCTCTGGCTTTTATAATACAGTTTTTATAGTTTTCGTGAACCTGTGCTTCTCTGGATGCCACAAACCTGGTACCAATCTGTACCCCTTCTGCTCCCAGCATGAATGCCGCAGCCATCCCCCGTCCGTCTGCAATTCCACCGGCCGCAATGACCGGTACATTCACCGCATCGACTACCTGAGGTACCAGCACCATGGTCGTATTCTCGCCGATATGCCCGCCTGCTTCTGTGCCTTCTGCCACCAGTGCATCTGCTCCGCACCGCTCCATCCGCTTCGCAAGGGCAACAGACGCAACCACCGGAATCACTTTGATTCCAGCCTCTTTCCAGAGACTCATATATTTTTCCGGCGAACCCGCTCCCGTTGTCACAACCGGAACTTTTTCTTCTGCCACCAGCTCTGCCACTTCTTTCGCATAAGGCTCATCAGCATAATATTGACGCCAAACGGCTTGTCGGTTCTTCTTTTCACTTCCTGAATCTGAGCGCGCACCCACTCGGCAGGCGCACTGGCTGCTCCGATGATCCCAAGCCCTCCGGCATTCGAAACTGCCGCTGCCAGATGACTCTCCGCAACCCAGGCCATACCTCCCTGTACAACAGGAGATTCAATCCCCAAAAGTGTGGTAATCTTTGTCTTCATGCCAGTATCCTTCCTTCTATTTGTGTGCTTCCAGATATTTTACAACGTCTCCTACTGTCTGAATCTGCTCCAGATCTTCCGACGGAATCTCTACCTCAAATGCTTCTTCAAACGCCATCACCATTTCAAACAGATCCAGAGAATCTGCTCCCAGATCTTCTTTAAAGGATGTCTCCTCTGTAATTGTTCCTGCGTCTGCTCCTAATGATTCTGCTGTAATTTCTTTGATTTTTTCTAACATAATTTTCTTCCTTTCTTTTACCATTCCAACAGACTTCCCGCCCAGGAAAGTCCTGCTCCAAATCCGGCAAGCACCAGCTTATCTCCCTTTTTGAGCAATCCTTTTTTGTTCCACTCATCCAGAAGAATGGGAATACTTGCCGCTGAGGTGTTTCCGTATTCCTGCAAGTTCATAGGAAATCTCGAAATATCCACTCCGGTCCGCTTTGCCGCAGCCTCAATAATCCTTCTGTTCGCCTGATGTAAAAAGAAATACGAAATTTCTTCTTTTTGGATTCTGGCTTTTTCAAGCAGCTCTTCCACAATTTCCGGCACCCTCCTGACTGCAAATTTAAATACGCTTTGTCCGTCCATCTGAATATACGCTGCCTTTGCTTCATCCGGATGATCCAGTTTTTCTGTGCCGGCTGCATCCTGTCAGGACATCTCCTTTTGCGCCGTCCGAATGAGCAGCCTGTACAAACAGACCTCCCTTCGATTCGCGAAGCACCACAGCTCCGGCCCCGTCCCCGAACAAAATGCAGGTACTTCTGTCACTCCAGTCCACCATATGTGACATACTGTCCACACCAATCACCAGCACTGTCCTGTAAATTCCTGCCTGAATGTACGCCTGTGCAGTCTGAAGCGCAAACAAAAATCCACTGCACGCCGCATTCAGATCAAATCCCGCCGCATGCTCTGCATGAATCTCTCTTTGTACCTCACATGCCGTGCATGGAAAAACATTCTCGGGTGTGGAGGTTGCCACCAGGATCAGATCCACATTCTCCGCCGGGATGTCTGACTGTGCAAGTGCTCTTTTCGCCGCCTCTGCCGCCATATACGAAGTCGTCTCATTCTCTGCAAGATGTCTTCTTGCAATTCCTGTCCGCTCGCGAATCCAGGCGTCATTCGTATCCACCAGATTTGCCAGCTCGTCATTTTCTACAATTCTGGCCGGCACATAGGAGCCGGTTCCGCATATTCTTCCTGTCATCTTTCTTCTCCATTATTTTTGTTTCAAAATATTTTTATTTTAAAATACTTTGATAATCAAACTATATCACAAAAAAGAAATTTGTCAATCCTGTTTTTTCATTTTTAACAGTAACCAATAAACTGTCTCTCTCCCCTTTTCAAATTGAAAACAATTGTAATATTTCCACGCATACCGTATAATAGCCCTTGGTATTTTCTGCGCATTGCAAGCAGCGTTTGCCCTGAAAAACAGGGTTGCAAGCAACTCTTGCTTGCTAAAAAACGACGATTCATTTACAGTGATTACAAATTCAAGCGAACATGGGAGGTATCTATCGTGGATTTTGGAAAACAAATCAAACAAATGCGATTGGAAAGGAAATTGACTCAAGAGCAATTAGCAAATCATCTGGGTGTTTCAAGGCAAGCTGTTTCCAATTGGGAAAACAATAAAAATCTGCCTGACCTGGAATTGATCATCGCAATTTCAAAGCTATTTTCCGTTTCACTTGATGATCTGATATTAGGAGGAAATACAATGAACAATTTAACCGAAAAACTAATCAAAGATGGAAGCGAAACAAGAAGAGCAAAAATGAATCTAATTTCTATTGTCATTGGCGGAATCTTCCTTTGCTTTGGAATCTCCTGTATTTTTCTAAAAGCTGTGTCAGTAGAATATATTGATACACAGGGGATTTTACATGAAAACTTTTTCTTACTGCCTGTTGGATTTTTATGTTTATTCTGCGGTTTTATCACATTTCTTACAATCGGCATAAGAAATATCTTCTGCAGAATAAAAAAGAAATTTCGTTCTTAGATACAGGAAGGCTGTGACTCCAAACAAGTCACAGCCTTATTACGTTAAAATCTTTCTTCCTAATCCGATCCATACACCCATACACTTCCAGTTCATAAATTCTGACTGCAATATCGGATCCCTGGGTCGGTTTTTCAATGGTTGCTCCATCTTGCACACAAAAATTTTTGCCCTATAATAAAATGTAAACATTTTCAGGAAGGGGATTTATATGAATTCGATACAAAAAGAAAATCCGCTGGGTTATGAAAAACTGCCAAGCTGCTGAAATCTTTTGCAGTCCCAAGCATTATCGCAATGCTTGTCAGTTCTTTGTATAACATCGTAGACCAGGTATTTATCGGCCAGGGAGTCGGCTATCTCGGTAATGCAGCTACTAATGTTGCGTTTCCTCTGACCACCATCTCTCTTGCCATCGCACTTCTGATCGGCATCGGAAGCGCTTCACTGTTTTCCCTGAATCTGGGAGCCGGCGAAAAAGAGGACGCCGCACAGGTCGTAGGGACTGCATTTACGATGATGCTTGTCTTTGGTGTGATCTACGCCGTACTGATCGAGATTTTTCTCGTTCCGCTGCTCACCGCATTCGGTGCAACAGCTGAAATCATGCCATATGCCAAAGAATACACCCGGATCACCGCAATCGGTATGCCGTTTCTGATTGTCAACAATGGGATGAGCAACCTCGCCCGGGCAGACGGAAGTCCGAAATTTTCCATGACCTGTATGCTGATCGGTGCGATCATCAACACCATACTGGATCCGGTCTTTATTTTTATCTTTAAACTGGGAGTTGCAGGCGCTGCGTGGGCAACGATCATCGGGCAGATCGTATCCTGTCTGGTTGCCGTCAGCTATTTAAAGCGATTCCGAAATGTGGAACTAAAAGCGCATTATTTCCGGCTTCACAGAAAGCTTTGTTTAAAAATCGCTTCCCTCGGCATGAGCAACAGTTTAAATCAGGTAGCGCTCACATTTGTACAGATCGTACTGAATAATTCACTGACCTATTACGGAGCACTTTCTCCTTACGGAAAAGAAATCCCGCTGGCAGCCTGTGGAATTGTTATGAAAACAAATGCGATCCTGCTGCAGTCATCATCGGAATCTCTCAGGCTCCCAGCCAATCATCGGGTTCAACTACGGTGCAAAACAGTATGATCGTGTCCGCGGCGTTTATAAACTGGCAATCCAGTGTAATCTGGTCATATCTCTGATTGGATTTCTTTTGTTCCAGCTATGTCCACGCCAGATTATCTCCCTGTTCGGAACGGGAGATGCTCTTTATTTTGAGTTTGCCGTCAAATTTATGCGGATCTTCCTGTTTATGGTCCTCTTAAACGGCGTACAGTTATTATCATCCAATTTCTTTGCTGCAATCGGAAAACCAGTCAAAGGAATGCTGCTCTCCCTCACCCGTCAGGTTTTCTTCCTGATACCGCTGCTTTTCATTCTTCCGCTGTTTTGGGGAATCGACGGAATTATGTATGCGGGACCGGCAGCTGATGCCATTGCGTTCCTTACGTTCTGTGTTCTTGATCTCACACGAAATGAAGAAGATGAAACTGGCAGAAATAGCTAAATAATATGAATAATTCAAAAAAATTAAAAAA
>ENA-OQDE01000449-OQDE01000449.1-human-gut-metagenome-genome-assembly--contig:-NODE-449-length-24746-cov-2.630854_pt1 | contig 24746 bp, 23 predicted proteins | sample MGYA00242768_ERZ504595 | MGnify/ENA primary metagenome ERZ504595 (study PRJEB26092, sample SAMD00036307) | human gut metagenome | host: Homo sapiens | study: EMG produced TPA metagenomics assembly of... | reverse complement strand
ATTTCGTGTCACTCATAAAATGAAATTTAGAAGTGCCCACCACTGTGACAAGCCCATCTTTCCCCTGCAATTTTGCATCATCAATGGCAGACTGCAATAATGCCTTACCATGTCCGCAACCTTTATATTTACCTGACACCCAGAAACAGTTTATCATCAGATAATTGGGAGCATTCACCGGAACCCATGCTTTTTCAGCAGGACCGTATTCGATAAACACTTTTGCCCGTTCATCAATACGTCTGAACACATAGCCGTTATCGAACTCTTTCTTCAGCCATTCTTTTTTGAGTTCATAACTATCCTTGCATTTCTTATCTGAGAAAGCACAGCATATATGTTCGTTTGCAATATTCTCCTTTGTCAAAGTGATGTAATTGGTTTCCATAATATTCTATTTAATTAATAGGTTAAACAAATAACAGTTCGATATTCACTCATTGTTATGATTGGTAGCAAATCGCCAAGCTAATATCCTGCTACTTTTAGTTCCCTGCTGCATTCGAATAACTTTATATTCGGACACATTCACCGATTTTAATTTGGTATATAACTTTTCCAGATTTTTTTCTTTAGAAACCAAACTCGTAAACCATCCGCAGTTCTTCTGATATTTTTGGCTCTCGGAAATCATATTCAATAAGAAACGAACTTCTCCGCCCTCGCACCAAAGTTCATTCGCACTCCCGCCGAAATTTAGCTGCACTTTATTTATCTTCGTACCTTTCAGACTGCTTAATTTGCGTAACGTTCCGTCTTCCGCCTCTTCACGCGAACTATGAAACGGAGGATTGCATATTGTCACATCAAAATACTCATCAGGCATAATAATTCCATCGAAAATCTTCTTACTATCTTTCTGAAGTCGCAAGTCAATCTTATGAGCCAACACAGGGTTGCAAGTCACTATCTTTCGTGCATTTTCTATCGAAACCGGATCAATATCAGTACCAACGAAGGTCCATCCATATTCAGTGTGTCCTATGATCGGATAAATGCAATTTGCACCTACCCCAATATCCAGACATCTACATTTAGACTTCTGTCCATTAGCATCTCCTGCCGGTAAATCCGGTGTTGTTCCGTTCGGCTGGATAAGATCGGCAATATAATGAATGTAATCCGCCCTTCCGGGAATAGGCGGACACAAATATTGCTTCGGTATGTCCCAATACCGGATGCCATAATAAGTTACCAATAATGCTTTGTTCAAAGCCTTCACCGCTTGCGGATTAAAAAAGTTTATAGTTTGTATTCCGAGGGGATTGAGCGATACGAATCTCTTTAATGGAGGATAATTTTCCATCAACAATGGAAAATCATACTGACCATTGTGCTTATTTCTTATATGTAACTCACCTTTTTTGCCATGCGGGCAAAGATACAGAGAATTTTCCTGCCTACAAATTCTTCTTAACTCTTATCCTAACACTCTTCTGAATATCATATATAATATTCTACCATTTCAATCAGCCCGGCGCGTAAAGTATACTTAGTTGCTTCATATACATTATTCACACCCAACTTCCGGAAAATATTCTTTTTATGGGTGATAATAGTATGAATGCTTGAGGTTCTTTCCAATGCTATTTCTTTCACAGATTTCCCATGTGCTATCAATTTAAGAATGTCAATCTCTGTAACAGTCAAAACAGAATGAATTTCCGGTTTGTCGGAACCGATTATCAATAAATTGGTTATCTGATGACAAAGAAATCGCTCCCCGTGTGCTGTACACATCAATGCAGAATGAATTTCCTCACCGGAGTTCTCTTTCAAAATCATACCAATATTCCTTTCTATACTCATCCTACGAATAAAGTCTTCGCTCAATTCATTGGAAAACAATATCCAACGAACTCTCGGAAAACGTTTTTCTATAATAAGAAACTCCTCTATACCATTGATGTCAAACAATGTATAGTCAAGTATAACGACACTGTCATTACATTCTACCAATGCAAGCATGAGCTCTTTCTTGTCTGTCACATCTATCATGCGACATCCACTGAATATAGCGGAAATATATCCATGCATTCCCATTCTGGTTATATCCTGATTATCTGCTATGATAAATGTAATGTCAGTGTTCATTGTTATTCTGTTTTTTAAATTCAACGGATATTTTTCAAACGCATATTGCAGCCCGGAGACACGGAGGTATCATCGTTCTTTATTAGCTACATCAAACCACAAACGGTAGTAATCTCATCTGCTCCCTGATGGGATATGGCAATCTGATACTGCTTACCATTCAGTGATTGTTCCGTTACGGGATAAAAAAAGCGACGAGGTAACTCTCCGGAACCCAAAACGGAATCGGGACCAGGGATAAGCTGGGGATAACCGAGCCTGCGCCAGTCAGTGAAAGCATCGGGTCCCTGTCCATAATAAGCGATCCACTTCTGCCAGCCGATAGATTCATACCAATGTGCGGCGTCGAACCGAATCGCCTCCTGCTGTAAATAAGAATCGATTATACGATTGTCTATAATGCCAAACTGATTCAATGAAGCAGTAATAGCTTCGCGGTAGAGCGTTTCCGCATCAGCCGTTATCCAGCCGCGTGCAGCGGATTCTGCAAAGATAAACAAGACCTCGGCATACGTATAAAATACAGCCGGAGAGCTATCTTTCAAAAAATAAGTACCGGGACGGGAAACTTTATTAAATCCCTGATTATTAGCGGCATCAGCAGATAAGGAATTGGCAGCTCCTACATAGTTTTTCACACCTTCGTCTTGAGGTAGCTGGGCTAAAATTCCAATTCTCGGATCATTCCATTCATTCAGTTTATCAATCAACGTTTTTGATACCCGCTGATCATCACGTGAATTGAAAGCAGATGCCATGGATTCCATTGTGGTGAAGAAGTAAAAACAAAACGGGCTATAGCATCATTGCTATCTATTACACTGTTACGATTATCCCAAAGGGAAGCAATAACCCGACGCGCTGTATCCTCATCCGGTCAGCTAATTCAAGGGCGATACGTAGCCGTAGGGAGTGGGCCAATTGTTTCCAGCGGGTAATATCATTTCCGTAAATCAAATCCCCTTCTACCGTTCCTCCTGTGGTAGAAAGCAACTGGTCAGCAGCGATCAACTCCTCCAAAAGCCCGCGCAAAACAATCTCTTGTGAATCATAAGCGGGTGTTACACTTTGTGCATATTCACTGTATGGTATATTTCCATACAGATTGGTCAGCAACAGGTAAACCCACGAACGCCACACTGTAGCTATCCCTCGATAATTATCATTTCCGAGTTCCGAACTGATAATAGCATTCAAGTCAGTTATTAGCGTTGCATAGCCGGTGTCCCACGTAGTGGTAAAGCTGCCATTATCCACATTATAGCAATCTGGCTCTGTATATTGTATTTTAGCCCAATGTTGCACCCACAACAGAGTAGAATTATAGTTCGTACTACTTCCCCAATAAAGATTGGCGGCATGATACTGTGCAGCGGCAAGTAAATAAGCCGGCTGTGGATTTTCAGTGGCATTGGGGTTGCGGTTGATATCAGTCAATTCATCATCACACGATGATAGAGAAATGGCAACCACTTGTACCCATATTATATATAAAAAATATATTCTTCTTTTCATCTTATCCTATTATTTAAAGGTTCACATTTAGAATTTCACGGAAAGGTTCACACCAAAGGAACGTGTTGTAGGCAATGAATAGGCTTCTACTCCTTGTGCGTTTCCAGTAGTCAAAGCCGATTCCGGATCTATATTAGGGACACTCTTATAAATAGTCCACAAGTTACGTCCCGTCAGTGTAACGGAAGCTTCTTGCAAATGCAGTTTCTGCGTCCACAAGCGAGGTAGACGGTAACTCAAAGCGACTTCTCGCAGTTTCACGTAAGAAGCATCATATACATTAGCTTCAGCAATACTGTAAATACGATGGTAGTATTTCTCGGCAGATACAACCTCTTCGTTCTTAGAACCACTTTCCGTCACTCCTTCTACCATAATGCCATCCTGATACACACGGTGGATTGCCCATTGACCTGGGCATAGTAAAGTCCATCAGAGGATACGGAATAAGAAGGAGATTCTGGTAATCGTACATTGTTACCCATGGCGGCAGTATAATACCACAAGCACCGTGCTCGGCATCCCGGCCCGATAATGTGTTAGCTAATACACCGGTATATTTTCCAGTTTTATTAGTGTTGGAAAAAATAGAACCACCTACACTTGCATCTATCAGAAAAGAAAGACTTAACGAACGATAACTGAAAGTGTTACTGATACCGCCTGTCCAGTCGGGCGTAAACTTCCCCAACGTTTTATTAGTGGTCGAAATCTTAGGCAGACCGTTAGCATCCACCACAACGTTTCCATTAGCATCACGCACGTATGAAGTGCCGAACAGGGTTCCATAAGCTTCGCCCACTGAAGCCAGTATCTGAATACCAGACGAGTAGAGCTGGTAACTCGTAATCAAACCTTCATCATCCAATTTGACAACCTTGCTGCTGTTGGCACCATAATTCAAATCCAGATTCCAACGAAACCCTTTCGATGTTTGTATAGGAACAGCGCCCAATTGTATTTCATAGCCACGATTACGGATATGTCCGGCATTACGCACCTGCGACGTGTACCCACTGGCAGCAGTAGTAGCTAGTTTCAATATTTGATTACGACTATCGGTCTTATAGTAAGTGAAATCCAAGTATAGGCGATTGTCCCAAAAAGCCGCCTCGAAACCTGCTTCTATAGATGACGTCTTCTCCGGTTTTAGATTCGGATTCATACCAATGGTAGAAGAACTTTGAAGTGGATTCCCATTGAAAGCTGTTTCTGAAGTAAAGACCGTTGCCAATTGATAAGGATTGGCATCTGCTCCCACTTGAGACCATCCTCCACGTATTTTTAGGTAGTTAACAGCTTTACTTCTCCACCCGAAAGCTTCAGAAAGCAACACACTAGCCGTCACCGAAGGATAGAAATAAGAATTGTTGTCCACAGGTAGTGTAGACGACCAATCGTTCCGTCCTGTTATATTCAAGAAAGCCCAACGACGGTAATCCAGTTGTATGGAACCGTAAAGGCCATATTGCCGTAAACGGTAGAAATCATTGGACGAAATGAGCGGATCACGCGAGTTAGTCAATGTATAAAGATCAGCAACCGCCAAACGGGGAGCAGCCTGATAATTATTCTCATATTGTTTGTTACGTACATTAAAACCCAGAAGAGCGTCAATTCCCCAATTTTTATTCAACTGTTTGATATAAGTCGCCAATACTTCTGTGTTATTCTCTTTCACCGTATAGGCATCTTCAGCATAACTGCCGTAAGGCGAACCGGCACCTGCACTCCCCCATTTTACTTTGGATTTCCTCCGGTCATTATACCAGTCGGTACTAGTACGGAAACGCACATTCAACCCATCTGTCAGACGGAATTCGGCATGCAGATCACCTATCAGACGATGACGTTCCTGACTCTGTGTATTATAAGAAGCACTCCAAAAAGGATTGTCGTAATAGCTTGAATTCCAGTTGCGAGTATAGTCCGCCTTCAATGAGTTCGTATCCACTTGACGTCCGAACCACAAGAACTGAAGCATAGGACTGTTAGAACGTACGTTACTGCCCGAGGGGGTAGCTGACCCCGGCAAACTGGGAGCTGTATAAACGATGTAATTGGCTGTAGCTCCCACCACAATCCATTTTGCCAGATGGTAATCCGTATTTAGGCTGATATTCGTCTTATTAGTTCCAGCATCAGGAACGATACTGACTTGTTTTTCGTAGTTATATCCTACACGGAACTGGTATTTGTCGTCTCCACGGGCAACAGAAATACCGTTGTTTGTAGAAATACCCATGCGAAAATAATCGCGTACATTGTTGGGATGGGATACCCAGGGAGTAGCCACACGATTACCGTCAGCGTCCAATGGGCTATCGAACTGAGGAATCAACAAACCAATATCAAGACGTGGCCCCCAGCTTTCGTCTACCCCGTCATTCACACCTGCACCCTTGCCATCTACATAACTGAACCGTCCCCCTGCCCCTTGTCCAAAAGATTTTGAAACTCCGGCAAGGTAGCAACAAAAGAGACTTGCGTGGAAGAATGTAATGTAATCCCTATCCTTTCTGCCTTTTGTCTCCTCCTTAGTAGTGATGACAATAGCACCGTGAGCAGCACGCGCACCATAAAGGCAGCGGCATTCGGACCTTTCAATACAGTAAGTGTTTTTATGTCTTCCGGATTCAGGTCTGCTATTGCATTTTTAAAATCGCGTCCGCTGGAACGTGCATTAAGCTGCGAATTATCCACTGGGATTCCATCCACAATAAAAAGCGGTTGATTCTCACCTGCAATAGAAGTTTCACCACGAATAACAATGCGACTGGAACCAACATCTCCTTGTGTATTGGTAATACGCACACCAGCTATCTTACCACTCAACGAATTTAACAGATTATTATCTTTCCCTTGCACCAAAGCATCCTGTTTTACTTCCTGTGCCGTATAGCCCAATGCCTTTTCTCGCGAGAAATACCCAAAGCCGTTACTACTACCTCATCCAGCAGATGCGTATCACTCTTCAGTGTTACCGATACCTGTGGTGCAATAGCTACCTCTTTTGCCATCAGACTAATGTAAGAGATTAGCAGCCGGGTAGCTGATGGCGGGAGTCCACTCAGTTCAAATCTCCCGTTGACATCAGTTACGGTACCCAATGCAGTTCCTTTTACTATAACTGAGGCACCGATAACCGGCTCCCCATCTTCTTCTGTGGTGACAATGCCCCGCACTGTTGTCACCTGTGCTGCCCCTTGTATCACTCCTATTGCAAGAGCAAGCAAAAATAAATGAATCCTTTTACCCATTATTGTTTACTGTTAAAATGATGGGGCAAAGGTATTAGATATATACAAACTGATAAATCCCGTATGAATGGCATTTTATATACCATATTTGCGGTATATTTACAGTTGCGTGTATGACTTTCAGATTTTTGCTTCTAATCCTTTTTATTATTCAAAGCCTGTCTGACATCGTCAAACAGATCATCCACATCCTCCAAACCAATTGAGAAACGGATAGTCGTATCCAACACATCCATGTCCTGTCGCTGTTTATCAGTAAACGGTCCAAAAATAGTACTTGCAGGATGAATAGCAAGCGTCTTATTGTCAAACAAGTTAGTAGCGCGACGTATCAATTTCAGTCGGTTGATGAAAGCAAAGCATGCCTCTTTACTTTCCAGGTCTATCGTAATCATAGCACCGGCAGTCGGACCAAACTGTCTTTGTGCCAAAGCGTAGTATGAATTATCCTTCAGCCCCACATAATTCACACGTTTGACAGCAGATAATATGCGAAGCTTACCAGCCAACATAGCGGCATTGGCAGACTGTATCCGATATCGCGCGTCCAATGTTTCCAATCCGATAGTATGCATATAGGCCACATGAGGAGTCATATAGCTCCCAAATTGAGTAACATCTCTGTACGCATACGTTTACCGAATCCCGGACATGTACCATAATCAATTACTAAATCACCAATGGAAGTGGCTCCCCCTGATAAATATTTGGTACTGGAAACCACTTCAATATCTACGCCTAAGCTATGTGAATCGAATTCTGTGAAAGGAATAAGCGTAGTATCAACGATGAGAGGAATTCCCCTTTTATGAACTATCCGTGAGAGCGCCTGTAAATCCGCCACTTCCATCTGCGGATTGGTGATAATCTCCACATAAATGCAGCAGGTATTACTGTCTACTACTTTCTCTACTGCTTCAATGTCTGTCAAATCACACAATCTAGGTTCCACCCCGAAGCGGGACAATGTACCAGCAATAAACGAATAAGTATTACCAAACAAATGACGCGATGTAACTATATTCTTTCCTGCAGCTGCAATTGAAAATAATGTATTACTAATAGCCGCCATACCGGAATTGAGGGCTATGATTTCTGCTGCCCCCGTAAGTTCCTTCACCTTATTCTCAAAAAAAGTCACTGTGGGATTCATCATTCTGGAGTAATCCGGAGCATCTGTCCGCCCGCAAAAAGCATCAGCCATGTCATCGGCATTGTCAAATTCATAAGCCGCTGTATGGTAAACCGGCATACTGAGAGAATTGTAAGCATCTCTTCTTTGGAACTGCGTATGAATCGCTTGGGTCTGTTTTTTCATCATTCTATTCATTAATATTATAACTATCAAATCTCGTACAATCAGAACAAAGGTAGATATAAAAACTGAAATCCGACAGTAGATCAAAACAGATATTTAACTGATAATAAGCATTTTGGAATAATATTCTTTAAACCGATAAATTCAATCTGAAAAAAGAGTGTTTATTCTAAAATAAACAGTTCAAATAGTGTTATTTTCTATTTCAACAGAAACCGCCCCTTTTTATGCTTATCTTATTCACATACACAAAATAAAAATCCCCGTAAAGTACTACTTTACAGGATTTATCTATTAATTGAAGCGGAGAGACAGGGAACGATTATTTTCCTCATATCTTCCTTATATACAGCGCTTTACCTATTTGGTTTTATCCAAGTACACCGAATTATTTACCGCATAGGTTTGTTTCGCAAATTTACCTTTTGCACTAATTTTCTGTGCAAATATAAGGAATATACTTCTTCTTTCCAAGCCCTATGATACAAATTAAGATAAATATTTTGTCTAACTTTAGATATATAAATCACCCAATTATAGGAAAGGTTTTATACCACCAACTTAGGATTATCAATAGATTTATCAAAATTGCTCTTCACTATCATCGACTAAAAATAATAAACCTCAAAAATACCCTTTGTATAATAGCCCAAATTTACTATATCTTTATCAAAATCTGAGTATTTCACTTAAAAAGACTATCTTTACATATTCTACTAAATTATAATATTCTAAATTATTATGAGTACATATGTCATAAAATACATAGAAGTAAAAGAAAAAGCGGAATGGAAACCATTGCTATGGTATTCAAAGAGTTTTGATAAGCATTATCCTAAAGACGAGGATAAGGAAAAAGAAGTTCTTTGCCACTACCAAAGTTTCGTTGAAAACCTCTCTGGCTTCAGACAATATCTAAACGATTCTGACTTTTCCGAACGAGGTCTGCCTAGTGATTGTAGCCAACCCATACGCAAAGATATAGAATCAGTAAAACACAAATGGGGAACATCCTACTACACCCTCAATGAACTTTCTATAGCAATAGAGAAAGAAGAAACACAAATGCTAAAATACATACATAAAGCGATAGATATGAAAATGCTGTACCGTCTGAATAATATTGAGTTACTGCTAACAGATAATAGCAAAAAACTAAAGGTCTCAGATGGAGAAAGTAATTTTCTTGAAGAACTATCACTGGAAGACCTATATAGCGAATCCATGGAAATAATAAATCAACTGAAATACATACATAATGTTGTTCGTTATTTAGTAAATGAAATTTTTGGATATATAAATGACGATAAAATAAGAGTCATTTTCTACATTGAATAATATAGAAGTTGTTCAGAAATAGACAATTCTTCCAGAGTATCGTAAACTCCGATATAATTCCGAACAGATACTTACATCAAACGATATTCAAAAAATATTCAAACAAACTAGCCTCTTGGAACAAATGGATATTCCAAGGACTCTATTTTTACTAAATAAAAAACGGCACTTTCCAGCATTTTGTGTAAATAGAAAACTTCAGGATTCCGGTTTTATACTTTAAGTCCTCTCTGGTCCTCCTATAGCTGATGATTCCGTTGATATCCAACCGCTTTCTTCACGTTTCCAACTTTCTATCCTTGCTACTACCTCTGGCTTTAGGTAAGCCTTTATGTGTGGTTCGTTCACATACAATAGAAACAGTAACACACTCTTTGCAGTCTGCAACTTCTCCTCCTTAGTGAAGAAAGGTGTAAAGTTGCTCAATGTGTATGCCCGCTCCTCTTCATGACTCTCTCCGTTTAGTGTCAAGCGGCACATAAAATTCTCGTAATACACTCGTTTATCCTCCGGTATATTACTGATTACTCCTTCCGAACGCATCATGGTTTCAAAAGGCTTATTATAGCAGAAACTTGAGAATGCTTCCAGCATTCGTCGCATAATATTACCAATACCCATCTCCGAAATTTCATCTAGATCCTCAGGACAATCACAGTTTGCATACTCATACACATGCGTCAGCAACTTTGGTACTCGTTTCTTACTGACTGTTCCTTTATTTTCCTGTTCTCTAGCTCCAGAAACTTCTTCTCGCCGCGTCCTCCTTGCAGGTCACTCCTTATTTTTACCAAATCAAACACCGACTGTAGATCGTGAGACATCACTAGTAACCGACTATTTGCATTGCCCCTTTTTATGTTACTAAACTGATACCGTAATAGAGACATCACTCCCAGCCTATTCCCGTAGTCAAAACTCGAAATAGGATCGTCTATCACAATCAAATATTCTGAGGTATACTTATCCTCATTTCTTTTTCCGCTAAACAGCATCGCAAAGAAGTAACACAGACCTAGCACATTTCGCTCACCCACACTAATCTTCTTTGGCTTTACCTCTTTGCCATTCACCGTCAATTTATAGCAACCCTCGCCAGGAGTCAGTTTCACCTTACGATTACTATAGAACACGTACTGTAGTTCTTTGTTGATATATTCCAATGCAATGTCCGTGCGTTCCTTTTGCATTTTCAGTTCTTTGATAGCAGCAACTAACTCATTCTTTTGTTCTTTTAATACTTGAAGTTTCCTTTTATCTTTATCCTCGTTAGTCAATGCCATTTTGTAACCCATTAGCGCAGACGCCAATTGTTTTCGAGCCAACATATTATTCTCGTGGCGCACCCTTTCAAACAACTTACTCCGCTTATTGACCGTCTCATTAAAGGTCTCCACGCATTTTAGTACGCGTTCTAGTACCGTCTTCCATGCCGTGCGGACGTTACTATATGCTTCGTCCATCTTATCTGTAAATGGTGTTTTCAAGGGTTTATAAATGTTGCGCTTTCGTTGCTCTATCTTCTCTCGTACGGTAGTCAACACCTTGTTCAATTCCTCTTTGACAGTGACGGCGGCATGTAGTTCCGTTTTATTCAAATTACCAGGGAATTCAGGCATATCTGTTTTTATTTCCGTAAACTGCTCATATACATCATTTAGCCTTATATTAAACTCTTCCGCTTCTTTATTTAAAAGATGAGTTAATACCTCAGCTATGGAAGACCTGTCTTTTTCTGTGATTTCTCTTAAACACAGTGGCAGAATGTCCAACCTTCTTCTAGCATATGCAGGGTATGGTACTGTTCAAAGTGTTGTGGCTCCTGACTTGTTTTCGTTAATAGTTCCATCAGTCGCTGTTCTCTCTCTGTCAATTGTGGCGAATCCAAAGGGCTTTCTAATAGTACAGTCAGGTCTTTCAAATTCTCTGGCAGCATCAATTTGCCTATAGTCCACTCTATTACTTGCGAGTCCTCCGATTCCAAGTATAACCACATATCAGCTTTCACTCGTTCCCGCAGTTGTTCGTAGGTCTCTGCTGGCTCTTCCATTTTCATAAGTATATTCACCAGATCATCCGTGATACGGCTTTTCAGTGTATTCCCTTTCAAGTCGCGGTCTATGTCCGCCCATCCACCTTCCTCACGCAACCCTTCTCTTATCTGATTCCAATAAAACCGTGGCGATATATTCTCTCCGATATTGCTGTACCTCTTTACTAGTTCTTCTTGCTGATTGAATTCTTCTGCTTTCCTGCTTAGTTCTTCGTTTTTCGCATTTATCTTTTCGTCCAGTTCTACTTGTTCACCTAGCATCACTATTGCATTCAATCCGTCATTCTCCACCCTTACGTTATTCCGTAGAAAATCCTCGTCAAACACGAATACACTAGATTTATGCTCATCTGCTATAGGAGCCTCGCTGTTCACAATGTAGTCTGTTTCCTCACCTCGTGCCACATTCTCCTCACGTTCAATCCGTTCTTCTTCGCTCTCTGACAACTGTTTCAAGCAGCGTGCTATCGTACTCTTTCCGCTACCATTGCGTCCATAAACGACACTCAATGGTACATCTCCTTTGAAGAATTCCAGTTCCGTCTCTTCGTCAAAGTAGCCACCTTTTATCTTTATTTTCTTAAAGTTCTCAAACATAGATTGTTCTTTTCATTTATTCTACAAAATTACAATTATCAATTCAAATTCAATATAGGAATATGATTATTTTTAAGTTAACTCTTTTAAATATTAATTCAGTTAGTATTTTTTAATACTTAAATCGGTTATACCATTTATCAATATAGCTAAAACTATACAAATCAGATATCCCTCTTAAAAATATTATCCAAAGTATAAGCCATAAAATTCTGATACTTATCTGAATAATAGAACAATAGCATTAAGTGGCAATGGCTATTTTGATAATACTGTTTCGCTGATATATAATCTGAGCAGTTGTTGGTTATATTTATATATGGTATAATTTTAAAATGTAAGATTATGGATGTATATGACTACACTATTGACGATTTGATTGTCAATTGTTCAGAGAAAATGAAAGAATCCGGATATTCTCAGAGTTGCATTAGTGTCCATACTGTAAGATGGAAATTACATGTAAAGCCATTTCTCAGTAAGAACGAAACAAACATTTATTCACATGATTTGGGACGGAAGTTTCTCATGGAAAATCTTAATGCTTTCAGTTCATTCAAGGAGAAATTGAAGCATCGCATTACTACTCCCAAAGAAGTTTCCCTGGAAGTGATGCAACAGATAGAATCTTTGACCGAACTATGCTTATCATCATCGACAAAGCAGCAGAAATAATCGAACGCCATCAGTCCGAAGCCTATATGAATTACGTCTTTCCAACCATCAAACGACGTAATCCTACTCAATCCTAACTTTATGGTCGAGTGAAACGGATAAATGTCAAAGTCAACGAAACATTACAGAAGATTTGCGACCATTGCGGTATCAAATCACGAGTAACATGGACACTACTCGTAGCAGCTATATCTCCAAAATGATTGACGAAGGTTTTCATCCGCTCCAAGTCACAGAAATTGCAGGTAATTCACCACAAACCATCTATTGACATTACTACACAATCTCCGACAAAGGGAAAATCAAGGAGAAGATGAATGATATCTTTTAGTTCGTTACGATTTTACTTTGAAGATATTGAGATTTACGGTAACTTTACAAAATAAACAGATTGATATACCCTGAAACTAAATTTAAATATCTTATGTTGAAACAAAAATATATATGTGGTTCTTTATTTGAAGAAAATTACTTAGTAAGATCTTTGAACAATAGCATTGTATCGCAGCCAGATATTGCTTTGACAGAGCTTGTTGCAAATGCTTGGGATGCAGGAGCTACTCGGGTTAATATATTTATTCCAGACAAAAAAGGAGATAAATTAATTATTGAAGATAATGGTACAGGGCTCACAAAAGACGAATTTTATGAGCGTTGGCTGAAACTTAGATATAACCGCCTCATACACCAGGGTAAACATGTCACTTTCCCACAAGGTATAAGAGCAAACCGCATGGCATATGGAAGAAATGGAGTTGGGCGCCATGGTCTTTTATGTTTCAATGATGAATATATTGTAAAGACAACCAAAGCCGGACAACAAATAACACTTACAATATCAACAAAGATTGAAGGAGAAGCAATTGCTGTTACAGATGAAAAAATAGTAAAAATGCCAGGACATGGAACACGCCTAGAAGTTATTGTTACAAAGAATCTTCCGTCCTTAGAAAAAGTACGAGAAATAATATCCTCACGATTTCTACATGATCCAGAATTCATCATAGAAATTAATAAGCAAATACTACCTTTGGATAAGCTAGAGGGATTGCTCAACAAAGAGGAGCTTGTGACAAAAGATGGAATAAAAATTACTGCAAACTTATTGATACAAAAAAACATCAAGAAAATCAATTTATCAAGGTATTGCATTTTGGCAAAGAGGACGTCTTGTTGCTATTCCATCTTGGGTACTTGGAACAATTTTCTACGTTGATGGTCGAACTATAATGGCTCGGAGATATAATGTTGTTATCCAAAGTGAAGAACTTGAAGAGATAGTAAAAGAAGATTGGAGTGGTTTTAAAAACACCCCACAACTGATAATCTTTACGAAAAAGTAAAAGAATACGTGAATAAGATGTTTGAAGAGGTTGCTCGAACTAACATTGAAGATACAAAGAACATTATCAAATCTGAATTAAAAACAAAACTAAAAGGAGCCTCTCCCCTTGCATTATATGAAGTTGATGAAGTTATCGAAAGTATTGCTATAAATTCACCTACAGCTAATAAAGAGTCTATAAGTATAGCCGTAGAAGCTATTGTAAATCTTGAATCTTCAAAAAATGGGCAGGAGTTACTAGCAAAGCTCTCTAAACTTAATGATGATGATATTGCTGGACTAAATAAACTACTAGAGAAATGGTCTGTGAAAGATGCCTTGACGGTCTTAAGCGAGATAGATAGACGAATATCTGTTATTGAAGCAGTCAGAAAATTATCTCAAGATAAAAGTGTCGATGAGCTAAAAGTTCTCCATCCTCTTGTAACTGAATCAAGATGGTTATTTGGACCAGAATATGACACTGCTGAATATACATCCAACAGGCAGTTACAAACCGTTGTAAAATTATTATTTAAAGAGAAAATTAAAGATAATCATGGAGTGAATCTGAAAAAACGTCCTGATTTAGTCATTTTATCAGATGATTCTACCGTTTCAATCACAGGAACAGAAGATTTCTCAAAAGAAACAAATCTTATTGTAATAAGCAAAGTCCTTATAATAGAACTCAAACGAGGAGGATTTGAAATTAAAAGAAACGAAAGAAATCAAGCTCAAAATTATATAGAGGATTTAATGGCATTGGGAATTAAAGCACCGTCATTTAACGCCTTTGTAGTAGGAGCTTCTATATCTGATAATTTACAACGCAAATCTCATGTTGGTGATAACAATGAAGGATGTATATATGTAACTACTTTTAACCAATTGGTAGATACAGCTGAAAGGAGAATGTTTGGACTACGCAATAAATTAAGCTCAATGTATGACGATGTTCCAGGTATGGAGTTATACTTACAAACAAGTTTAAAGATATAACTATGCAATATTCTATGTCGCAACAGTTTACCTACAAATGAGCTCTATACCGAATCAATTTTCTTAAGCTTCATCTATTTTTCATGGATGAAGCTTAAGATCTAAAAGTCTAATCAATTTTTGCTTTCAATATGGCCAAATCATTACTCAATTTTTCATCTGTAATCTTGGCATACAGTTGAGTAGTTTTTATATTAGTGTGTCCTAAAACCTTAGACAGGCTCTCAATAGGCACACCGTTTACCAAGCAAACAGTCGTTGCCATCGTATGCCGAGCAACATGAAAGGTTAGATTTTTATGAATACCACATACATCAGCAATCTCTTTTAAATAAGCATTTACTTTTTGGTTACTCGGAACCGGAAACAAATAAGTCGAATTAGGATTATCATATTTTGAAATTAAACTTTTAGGAATGTCGAATAGACGTACATTTGTTGTTTCACCACTTTTATTACGGTTCATGCGCAACCATAAATTTCCGTCGTGAGCGATATACAAATGATCTTTAGATAAATTCTTTATATCTATATAAGATAAGCCTGTGAATGATGAAAATACAAAAAGATCCCTGATTAACACTAACCTCTTAATATCAAAATTCTTCTCTATGATTCTTTGAAGTTCTTCTTTTGTTAAATATCCTCTATCCACCTTTTGCAGTTTGATCTGATACTCTGAGAATGGATTCTTTATTATATAACCATTATTTAGAGCAAGAATAATTATTCGTTTGAAAAACTGTAATTTAGCAGTTGTATTATGCGCACAATGCGCCGTAACACGTAAGTAAACCTCAAATCCACAAATAAATGCATGATTAATATTTTCCAGAATTATATCTTCTAAGCATTTAGTTCGAAGATAGCCCTGTAGATGTTTACGCGTAGTCTCATATTTTCGATAAGTCGTAGCGGACTTACTTATACCAACCTGCTTCTTTATACTCTCATTATGCAATTCAAATAGCGATAGTAAATAATGCATTTTTTATCTGCTCCAGTAAAAGTATCTCTAACCTTTTTAGAAGTAGTCATTTGGCCATATAAAGTCTGTTGATAATAAATTTGATTTAACCTGAACCTAATACTTTTCAAAAATAAGTTTGTTTGTTTTGCACTACTCCCTACACACTGATGTAATCGGATATTCCAATTAGCTATTAATGATTTCTGACCAGTACTAACCTCTGTACTTTCACCATTGATAGTGATACGAACCATAATCGGATGTAGGCCCTCCATGTGATTCTGTCTTTTCTTCAAAAAGAATAATAAGGAAAATGTTTGTCTCATAATGATAGGCTTTAAATTAAACAATTTCCAAAGGAGAGCAAAAACAATTATACAATAAAGCAAAAAAGTATCTTTTTGAGAAAAGAGAGGACAATTAACTCATTATGTGAAAGATAGATATTAAATCGTGGATATTTCTCAGTTCAATTTTGGGACACGATTTAGCCACCCTCAACATCTATTTTTAATGCCAAATTAGAACAAGTAACAAATAAAAAATATCATAAAACACTAATTACCAACACAATACAGCACATTAATAAATAGGTTCGGGAGATTTGAAGAACTAAAAAACCCCTTGTAAATCATTGATTTACAAGGGATTATAATTTCAGCGGAGAGACAGGGATTCGAACCCCGGGTACCTCGCAGTACAACGGTTTTCAAGACCGCCGCAATCGACCACTCTGCCACCTCTCCAAAACTCCTTTATCAGAAGTGCTTTCCGTTGAAAGCGGTGCAAAGGTACGAATCATTTTTAAATCTGCAAACATTCTGATATTTTTTCGCGAATTAATCGTATTTTTGCAGTTCATTAGTAAGAACAGAAATATGATATACCCTCAAAACTTTGAGCAAAAGATAGGATTCGACCAGATAAGACAGTTACTAAAAGATAAGTGCCTCAGTACTTTAGGTGAAGAAAGAGTTACAGACATGAACTTTTCCGAGCAACATGAAGAGGTTGAGGAGAAATTAAACCAAGTAACAGAGTTTGTCCGCATCATCCAGGAAGAGGACGGATTTCCCGATCAATTTTTCTTTGATGTCCGTCCTTCGCTAAAACGTGTGCGAATAGAAGGAATGTATTTGGACGAACAAGAATTATTTGATCTACGCCGTTCATTAGAAACCATCCGTGACATTGTACGCTTTCTGCATCGGAATGAAGATGAAGAAGGAAACAATACCCCCTACCCCAGCCTGCAACGACTGGCAGGAGATATTGCCGTGTTCCCGCAACTGATAGGAAAAATAGACGGCATTCTTAACAAATATGGAAAAATCAAGGATAATGCCTCTACCGAATTAGCCCGCATACGTCGCGAACTTGCCAGTACGATGGGAAATATTCCGTTCATTAAACAGCATCCTGCGTAGTGCGCAGTCCGAGGATACGTGGACAAAGATGTAGCTCCCACCATGCGTGACGGACGTCTGGTGATTCCAGTTGCCCCCGGACTCAAGCGAAAAATCAAAGGTATCGTACACGATGAATCCGCCAGTGGAAAAACTGTGTTTATAGAACCAGCGGAAGTGGTAGAAGCCAACAACCGCATCCGCGAACTCGAAGGTGATGAACGACGTGAGATCATTCGCATCCTTACCGAGTTCTCGAATATCCTTCGTCCATCTATTCCGGAAATTCTTCAATCATACGAATTTCTGGCAGAGATAGATTTTATCCGTGCAAAAAGCTACTTCGCCATACAGACCAATAGCCTGAAACCCGCCGTAGAGAATGAGCAACTACTGGATTGGACGATGGCCGTGCATCCTTTATTACAACTTTCATTAGCCAAACATGGAAAGAAAGTCGTACCACTGGATATAGAGCTCGATCAAAAACAACGTATCCTTATTATATCCGGACCGAATGCCGGAGGTAAGTCCGTCTGTTTGAAAACAGTCGGTTTGCTGCAATATATGCTGCAATGCGGTATGCTGATTCCCTTGCACGAACGTAGTCATGCCGGTATATTCAGCAGCATCTTTATCGATATTGGTGATGAGCAATCTATTGAAGATGATTTGAGTACCTACTCTTCTCACTTGACCAATATGAAAATCATGATGAAGAGCTGTAACGAACGGAGCCTCATCCTGATTGACGAGTTCGGTGGAGGTACGGAGCCGCAAATCGGAGGTGCTATTGCCGAAGCCGTACTGAAACGTTTCAACCAGAAAGGAACATTCGGAGTCATCACCACCCACTACCAGAATCTGAAACATTTTGCTGAAGATCATGAAGGAGTAGTGAACGGAGCCATGCTTTACGACCGTCATCTCATGCAAGCACTTTTCCAATTACAAATCGGAAATCCGGGAAGTTCGTTTGCCGTAGAAATTGCACGAAAAATCGGACTACCGGAAGATGTCATCGCAGATGCTTCGGAAATCGTAGGAAGCGAATATATCAATGCAGACAAATACCTTCAGGACATTGTGCGTGACAAGCGTTACTGGGAAGGAAAACGTCAAACCATCCGTCAACGGGAAAAGCACATGGAAGAAACCATTGCCCGTTACCAGACAGAAATGGAAGAATTGCAAAAATCCCGGAAAGAGATTATCCGGCAAGCAAAAGAAGAAGCGGAACGCATGCTTCAGGAATCCAATGCCCGCATTGAAAATACGATTCGTACAATAAAGGAAGCGCAAGCCGAAAAGGAAAAGACACGTCAGGCACGTCAGGAACTAACAAACTTCCGTACTTCTCTGGATGCACTGGCATCTAAAGAGCATGAAGAGAAGATTGCAAAAAAAATGGAGAAACTAAAGGAGAAGCAAGAACGGAAGAAAAACAAGAAGAGCGAACCGAAAGCTGCAGTCTCTTCTCCATCAAGTGCCCCTAAAATAGTGCCGATTGCAGTAGGAGAAAATGTAAAAATCAAAGGACAGACAAGCATCGGCCAAGTGATGGAAATCAGTGGTAAAAATGCGACTGTTGCTTTTGGAAGCATAAAAACGACCGTAAAAATAGACCGTCTGGAACGTACCAATCATACGCCCAAGACGGAAGGAATCGCCAAAAGCACCTTTGTCAGCAGCCAGACACACGATCAGATGTACGAAAAGAAGCTTAGCTTCAAACAGGACATTGATGTACGTGGAATGCGTGGAGACGAAGCTCTGCAAGCAGTCACCTATTTTATCGATGACGCCATATTAGTCGGTATGGACCGTGTACGTATCCTTCACGGCACAGGAACGGGAATACTTCGTACACTTATCCGCCAATATCTAGCTATCGTACCGGGAGTCAGCCACTATTCCGACGAACATGTACAGTTTGGCGGTGCCGGAATCACAGTAGTCGATTTTGACTAACATGTAAACAAAACGTTCAAAGAACTTGTTCTCATTTAGAAAACCACTACCTTTGTTACAGTGGTTTTCTAAAACGAGAATAAAGCATGAAAAATAATCTGTTAAGCGAAAAGCTTATTTACACAGGAGAAAGTCTTACTCCTACCCATTTACATCTTTGTACTTACAATGCTACCGAGATGCAGGAAAGTTCTAGTGATACTTTTCAAGCCATCAAAGGTACGCTGAACAACGATCAAATCAACTGGCTACAGATACACGGAATGAAAAACACAGAAACTATCCGGGAAATTTGCAGCCATTTCGAAATAGACTTCCTTGTCTTACAAGATATATTGAATGCGAATCATCCGACTAAGATAGAAGAACATGATAAATACATTGTCCTGATCTTAAAGATATTCTATCCGAACGAACATAAAGAAGAAAATGAACTGGACGAACTGCTCCAACAGCAAGTCTGCCTTATCATAGGAAATAATTATGTACTGACTTTCCTCGAAAAAGAAACTGATTTCTTTGATGATGTCAGTTCTGCCTTGCGTAATGATGTTCTGAAGATACGCAGCCGTCAAACAGATTATCTACTTAGCGTACTGCTCAACAGCGTGATGGGAAACTACATTTCAACCATCTCTTCCATCGATGACGCACTCGAAGATTTGGAAGAAGAATTACTAACCATCACCAGCGGAGACGACATCGGTATCCAGATTCAGGCATTACGACGCCAATATATGCTAATGAAAAAAGCAATCCTCCCCTTAAAAGAACAATATATAAAGCTATTGCGAGCAGAAAACCTGCTCATCCATAAAGTGAACCGCGCCTTTTTTAATGATGTAAACGACCACTTGCAATTTGTATTACAAACCATCGAAATCTGCCGGGAAACCCTTTCTTCATTAGTCGATCTATACATCTCCAACAATGACTTACGAATGAACGATATCATGAAGAGACTGACCATCGTATCCACTATTTTCATCCCTTTGACATTTCTGGTTGGAGTATGGGGAATGAATTACAAATGGATGCCGGAACTGGAATGGCAGTACGGGTATTTATTTGCCTGGATTATAATGGCAATTATCGGTATTATTGTATATTTGTACTTCAGAAAAAAGAAATGGTATTAACAAAAACACATCATTAGTCATGAAATCAATTAAAGAGCTATATAGAATAGGTACAGGACCTTCCAGTAGTCACACAATGGGACCGCGCAAAGCTGCCGAAATGTTTCTGGAACGTCATCCGGATGCTGCATCTTTTAAAGTAACCCTTTACGGCAGTTTAGCTGCTACAGGCAAAGGACACATGACGGATGTAGCCATTATAGATACCTTGCAACCCACCGCCCCGGTAGAAATTGTATGGCAACCCAAAGTCTTTCTACCGTTCCATCCCAACGGAATGACATTTGCAGCTCTGGACAGTAATGATAAAGTGCAGGAAAACTGGACTGTTTATAGTATCGGAGGCGGTGCACTAGCAGAAAACAATGATAATCCAACCATTGAAAGCCCTGATGTATACGGTATGGAAAACATGACCGAAATACTCCAATGGTGTGAAGATACCGGAAAAAGTTATTGGGAATACGTAAAGGAATGTGAGGAAGAAGATATATGGGACTATCTGGCTGAAGTATGGGCCACCATGAAAGATGCCATTCACCGTGGACTGGAAGCGGAAGGCGTACTGCCCGGTCCACTAAATCTTAGACGAAAAGCCTCCACCTATTATATACGTGCCACCGGATATAAACAATCCCTCCAATCCAGAGGACTCGTCTTCTCTTATGCTTTGGCGGTAAGTGAAGAAAATGCTTCCGGTGGAAAAATAGTAACCGCACCTACCTGTGGTTCCTGCGGAGTTATGCCTGCCGTGCTTTATCATCTTCAAAAAAGCCGTGACTTTAGTGATATGCGCATTTTACGTGCGTTAGCCACTGCCGGTTTGTTTGGTAACATAGTCAAATTCAACGCATCCATTTCCGGAGCAGAAGTAGGTTGTCAGGGAGAAGTCGGTGTTGCCTGCGCAATGGCTTCGGCTGCCGCCAATCAATTGTTCGGAGCAGTCCTGCACAAATTGAGTATGCAGCAGAAATGGGTTTGGAACACCATCTGGGAATGACTTGCGACCCGGTATGCGGATTGGTACAAATTCCCTGCATCGAACGAAATGCATACGCCGCTGCACGTGCGCTGGATGCTAATCTTTATTCAGCTTTCACCGATGGTATGCACCGTGTCTCTTTCGACAAAGTAGTACAAGTAATGAAACAAACCGGACACGACCTTCCATCACTTTACAAAGAAACAAGTGAAGGAGGATTAGCCAAGGATTATAAACAAATGTAATTATAAAAAACAACGGGCTATTCCTTTTATAGAAATAGCCCATTTTGATTTTTATGATTAAAAACTATTCAGTCGGCGGCCAATTTGTATCGTCTCCATTGCTAATATCTTTTTCATGTAGCAATCCGCCTTCCTGTAAGAAATAAAGCGCATAGCGTTGGCTACCTTGCTTCACCTGAATCACAGATTCCATCGGATTTTGTGGGAAAGTCAACACATACACATCCGTCACTACCCATGCATTATACTTGGAATCCATGAAAGCCGTATAAACAGCCGGTACCAGCTGGTCTATGCTATTCAGTTCATTTTCTGTCATCACCCAATTGGCATTGGTATCAAACCAAACCTCCAGTTCGTCATTACTAACCCAACAGTCAGCTACATAATAGGCACCTTTCATCTCCCATTCTACATTCTGGGCAGCCGGATATACCTGCTTTAAAGCTTCTGTAATATTACTGGGCGGAACAAAAGTATCATCATCATCGTCATTATCACATGCGCCAAACGAAAGAGCAGTCATCATCAATACCACTGCCCAAGCGCTAAACTTAAATCTCCACATAGCTATCTTCTTGTTTAGGTCTATTTATCACAAATCTTTAGTTAATCATCAGCCTTGATAAACTTCCCTTCTTATCAAATTTGAAAGAAAGTCCAGTAGACAATTCTATTTCATATCCTTTGCGATCACGTTCGACTTTGGTCACTCCTTCGTTCACAAAATTATGAGACTTCAAATAATTGACAGCAAATCCCGGAATAATACTAACAGGAACAACCTGTCCTTTCTTTGCACTTACCTCTTCCCAGTTGCCCTTACTGTCAAAATCAATTTCCGTACCATCCATCAATACCACTTCATACTTGGTAGACTCCATCATATCTTTATCAATCTTGATATGAGCAATCTGTGGTTTTGCAAAATTACCATTAATAAAATTACGTGCCGGAAGCGGTAACTGATTCATGTCTTTGGTAATTACATCTTTTGCAAATGAAAACTGTACGGCTACAATAGCCAACACAAGTAAAGATAGAATTTTCTTCATAATCGTTATTCTTTTAGCGTTAATACTATACTTTCGTTTCATACAGCAAATAACGATACAGATTCTGGAAAGATTTAGAAATCATGCGAGTTTGCTCTTTTTTTGTATTCTTTAACCATCTAAAAAATAATATACCAACGATCCTCACAGACAGTTGGTATATTTCACATATAGATACATATCAGTTTTTAAACCAATATGAGGGCTAAGTTAGAAATATACCGCTGTACGATTTCTAACCTGCAAAATGCAGGGATTTCATGAGTTTATCATGAATCTAGGGACCTACATATTCTTTTATAATTATAGTTTGTGATTCATTTTAAATATCAACGATCTTCACAGACAGTTGATATAGTGGGAAATTCACATCGGCTTTAACCTCCGATGTCAGGGTGTAGATCAGAAATGTACCGTCATACGATTTCCAATCCACAATGTAGGAGAATCATGCCTTTACAGCATGAAGCTAGGGACCTACATTTTTTCATCTCACAGACGAAACACTCACGTGTTTATTACATCTCAACATTTTATTTTATACCACTTTTATTTTCAAGTGAATAAATACGATTCCAGCCATGAGCAAAAACCGTAAAGACCTAATCGTTCCTAATAATAATTCATCGTTTGTCATATAATTATAATATTTAAGTGGAGGTTCTTAAGTTCAAAAAGAAGTTCACAGGCATGAGTTAAAGCTAAGGGAGACAAAGAAGCTATCAAGTACTTATCTATTTACTGGAAATATTGTTTAATTTTAGGAAATAAGCGAAATAAAGGATATAAGCAACTTACCCTTATTCTGTTTTTTCTAAAAGCTTCTACACACTCAATATTACCTTTTATTATATTAGAAAGACTCTTACTAGTAGTACCCCCCAATCTCATTCTTACTAATGCTTCAGGTAGATAATACAATTTTATATGCTCTTTCTCAATCAAACGAAGCATCAATTCAAAATCGGCAGCAAACTTAAAACCTAAATCAAACAATCCACTTTTTTCATATACCACTTTCTTGACATAAAAGTAGGATGAGCAGGATGCCATCCTTTAGCAAAAGGACGTTGTTTACCCGATTTCCAGTATCGAACGATTTTAGATGTATCACTTTGAGCAACATAATATAAATCCGCATAAACAGCATCAACAGAGCTATTAGCTTCAAAACACCTTACAATTTTTTCTATAGCAGTCGTCTCTGCTATTAAATCATCAGAATTGATTATTCCAATAATTTCTCCTGTAGCCATTCTAAAACCTTTATTCATAGCATCATAAAGTCCGGTGTCTTTTTCACTAACCCATCTAATACGCCCTTCAAACTGTGGTTCATATTCTTTTATGATCTCTATTGTATTATCTTCCGAGAGTCCATCTATTATGATATACTCAATATCTTGATAGGTTTGTGCTAACACAGAAACTATTGTATCACGAAGAGTCCTGCTACTGTTGTAGGTAACAGTTATAAGAGAAATTTTCATTATAATTTAGATCTAAAAGCCTCCTGATAAATATCATATATTTGTTTATTGTTTTTCTCCCATGTAAAACGTTGAGCATTTTGTAATCCACGTTTTACTATTTCCTCTCTAACACTTTTATCTAACAATAGTGATATTTCTCATTGATATCATTGACAGACAAATTATCTATTAAAAGAGAAGAATCTCCTATAATTTCAGGAATAGAAGAATTATTATATGCTATTGCTGGACAACCTGCTTTTTGTGCTTCAACAACAGGAATACCGAACCCCTCATATGCAGAAGGATATAATAAACAAAAAGCATTAT
>ENA-OQDE01000448-OQDE01000448.1-human-gut-metagenome-genome-assembly--contig:-NODE-448-length-24755-cov-5.952696_pt1 | contig 24755 bp, 31 predicted proteins | sample MGYA00242768_ERZ504595 | MGnify/ENA primary metagenome ERZ504595 (study PRJEB26092, sample SAMD00036307) | human gut metagenome | host: Homo sapiens | study: EMG produced TPA metagenomics assembly of... | reverse complement strand
ATTTTTAGCAGATCACCTGAAGGCAAGGCGTGAAAGTGGTCGTAGTGTCTGATGTTGTATTGTACGGTTACGCCAACAGGTATCATAGTTGTGACTGTCTCGCCTGTCATATCGGACATGCCGCCCGGTGCGCCCTGCGGCATCTCGGTGCTGTCCATATCCGGAGGCGTCTGATCTCCACCGGATGATCCATCCATATCCGGTGGTGTTCCCATACCGGATTTATCTTCATCTGAACCTATGCCGCCGCTCTTATCACTTTGACCTGCAGAACCTGTGCCGCCATCATTCTTATCACTCTGACCTGCTGAACCTGTGCCGCCATCACTTTTATCACCCTGACCTGTACTGTCCGAACCGGCATCATCTTCCGCTTCTGCCTTCTCCTTCGCCCGTTCTTCCGCCGCCTTCGCCACCGACTCATCCACTTCCATATAAGTAACTTCATTCCCCTCAATCGACGAAACATACGCATAGACATACTTCTGATGATCTCCCAGCGCACTTTCCGTCTCAACTCCACCTATCCGCCACATCACACATACCGCAATAAGTACAATCACTAATACAATTACAACCACAATCGTTACTTTCTTCTTCATCAACCGCCTTAAACCTTTCCCTCTTTTACTCTGCCCCCAGCGCCTCCACCGGCACCAGTTTCGACGCCTTATACGCCGGATAGAATCCAAACAGTGTTCCCGTGATGAGTGCAAACAGCAGTGCAATCAGGAATGCTGCCGGTGTCAGTTCAACACGCACACCAAGATACTGTGCCACCGGAGTGACGAGCAGGCTTGCCACAATGCCAAGCACGCCGCCGATCAGACTGATTGCAGCCGCCTCCGCTAAAAATTCAAACAAAATATTCCTCTGGGAGCAGCCGATTGCCTTTAAAATACCGATCTCATTGGTGCGCTCTTTGACAGATACAAACAATACGTTCATGATGCCGATACCACCGACCACAAATACAATGGCTGCCATAGCCATCAGAAGCATCGTCAATATCTCATTGGACGCCGATGCAGCTTCCATCTTGCTTCCCGCATCCTCAAAGGTAAATTCTGCATTCGGATAGGAAGTTGCAAGCACTTCCGTGATCTCCTCCGTGACACCGGACACATTGCTTACGTCCTCCGCGATCACGGTGATAGTCGGACTTACATTCGTTCCCACTAAATATTTCACCCCGGTCGCATACGGAATGAAAACGGAATCATCCGGCTGATACCGGAAGCCACCGTACCCATAGAAGAAAGCACCCCGTTTACCACATAAGATCGGTCATCGATATAGATCACACTGCCATATGCATCGATTGCACTTCCAAAGATCTCTTCCGCAATAGAAGCGCCTAGCACGCAGACTTTTTCTTTATTCTCATCATCGGATTCTGTGATAAAATCTCCGACTGCAAGACTGAGATTACTGATAGCTGCATAGCTGTCCTTGACTCCGGCGATCGAGTAGGTCTGTGCCTCATCGAGATCACCGCCATCCACGGTAGACCTTGTCATATAGGAGATCGTTGCCGCTGAGATCCCGGAGACAAAAGTTTCAATATCGTCCACGTCATCTTCATCTAACGTGATATTTTCCTGGTTCATGCGGTCTTCCATATCACTGCCGCCGCCAAAGAAGCCACCCATGTCACCCGGCATGCCGCCTCCGTCACCACCATTTCCACCTCCGGGGCCACCCGACGGTCCACCGCTGGAAGAGTCGCCACCGCCCGTAAATCCTCCCGAAGGTCCACCGGAAGCCCCTGACCCTCCCGATGAACTGCTGCCGGATGGTGCACCGCTGCCGGAAGGCATCATCATCATTCCTGAGTCTGATGAGTCATCGGAACTTTGATTTCCACCACGGTTTTTATCACCGCCGTCATAGGAAATATCGATTGCACCTGCATTTAAGTTTTTAAACTGGTCTGCCACATCCTCCTGACCGCCTTTTCCGATGGCAATCACCATCACGATCGTTGCCGCGCCGACAATGATACCGATCGACGTCATGATTGTTTTAAATTTATTCTGGGTAATATTGATCCAGACAAGTCTTAATAATTCCGATGGTTTCATTCGCCCGTCACCTGACTTTCTATCAGAACCGTCTCTCCCTCGGAAAGTCCCTCCGTGATCTCCACATTGACGCCATCGGAAAATCCGGTGGTCACCTCTTTTTTCCCAATGGTTCCATCACTGTCTTTGACTTTCACATAAGATGCCGTTCCCTCGTTGATGATCGCTTTATTAGAAACATAGACAACGTCTGCCACCTGTTTTTCAATGATTGTCACATTTCCGGTCATATCCGTGTAAATACCGTCCACGTCACCATTTATTTTTACCGTCACATTATAAGAGACTGTGGAAGAACCGCTCGATACGGAAGTATCAATACTTTCAACTTCACCGAAAAATGTCTGGTCCTCATAAGCGTTGAGCTCGATCATGACCTCGTCTCCGATTGCGATCTCAGAGATATCCTCCTCGGACACAGATACTGTCATCGTCACTGCATCTGTGTCCGCAAATGTCACAATGCTCGTGCCTGCAGACAGATCATCTCCTGCCTCGTATCCGACCGACATGATCGTGCCGTCATAATCCGAATAGATCGTGCCATCTCCGACAAATATCTCAAATTCAGATAAAGCCTCTTTGGCATCTGTCAACGTGTCCTGCGCCGTATCCACTGATACATCCACGCCTGCCACATCTGCGGAATACTGGCTGTCTGCATTTTCGTAGGATAACATTGCCTCTTTGTATTTTTTCTCTGCCTCCACAGATTTTGTAGTGTATGCACTCTTTGCCGCTTTTAATTTATTGTACAGTTTGTCATAATTTCCCTGCTCATCTGCAAGTGACTCACTTAAATCCATTCCACTGTCGATCATTTCCTGATAATAGGTAAGAAGTGCCTGTGACTCATCACTGCCTCCTGGGCCTCATCCACCGCATCCTGCAGTTCACTGATGGTTGCCTCATATTCTTCCTGTGCAACACTTCCCTCCGCCACACTTAAGTTATAAGAATAGTTCGCACTTACCTTTTCTTTTGCCGAACTGAGTGCTGCAGAGTTATAATCTGCCGAAGCCTCCGTCACAGCTTCCTTTAATTTTTTCCTGTATTTTTCAATGCTCTCATCTGTCAGCTTTAACAGTGCATCGCCCGCTTTTACCTGCTGTCCGACTGAAACATACACTTCCTCTACCTCCAGTACCACCGATGAATTATTGGTGGATGTTCCTGTTGTCTGGGTTCCACTTGTCTGGCTGCTGCCAGAATTTGAAGACGTACTGATATCTTCATCCATATCCTGTGAAATGCTTCCGATTGTCACACTTCCACTCTCTGTAATCCCGACGGTAAGCGTTCCATATTCTGCTGTCGTTTCTTTATAAACCGTTTCTGATTCGCCGCTGTCCGAAGTCTGATGTGCATATACGCTGATCCCTCCGATCAAAAGAAGTGCTGCTGCGCCCAATGAAAGAACTACTGTCACTTTTTTCTTTTTCATTCTGTTTTTTCCTCCTGCTCTCCCTGAAATGTAACGGTTGCGGAAGAACCAGAACCAAGTCTTCCATCCGAATTATCAATTGAAATGATCACTGCATAAGTAACATTCGAAACACTGCCTCCAGTCGTTGCCGAAGATGCGATCGATGAGACAGTTCCTGTCACTGCTCCATCCCGGTTTCCTGCTATCATGACAGATACCTCATCGCCGACACCAACCTGTGCGATATTCTCCTGTGGCACTTCCACGGAAATCATGATCGTCTGTGTATCACAATACAGCGCAAACGCAGTACCTGACTGCAGCGTATCTTCTGCCTCATAAGGCACTGCCGCGATCGTTCCATCTTCATCCGCCGTAACAACACTATTTTCTAATGCAAGAAGTGCTGTCTGTTCCTCTTTTAATGTATCAAGTGTATCCTGCGCGGACTCCACTGCACTCTCCAGTTCCGAGACGGTCGATTCATAGGTACTTCCCGCATATTTTCCTTCCACCACTGCAGTGTCATATTCATTTTGCAGTTCTGCTTTCTGCGTTGTCGCATCACGCTCTGCCTGTTCATAGTCAGATTTTAAATCATCCAGACTATCCGTCAGTTCCGTAATTTCAGTGTTGGTTTCTTCCTCATTTTTATTGTAAGTTTCGACCGCGGAGTCAAATTCCTTCTGTGCCTGTTCGAGTGTACTCTGTGCAGCATCTGCAGACTGCTGTGCCTGTGTCAGCGTATCCGACTGCTGCTCCCTCGTCGTATAATCATCCATTGCCTGCTGTACAACAGAAAGTAATGTATCCGAATCCGCTCCCGCCTCGATCTGCGCCTTGATATAAGTTAAATCCGTCGATACCGCCTGACTTGCACTATTATCCGAATTTTGTGCCTGTGTCAGCGTATCCTGTGCCTGCGCTAATGCTGTTGTCGCTGCATCAACTGCAGCCTTTTTTCATCAATCGCACACTCCACATAGTAATCATTGTTATCGATCTTCGTCTGATATTCCGAAATCTGCTCTACCGCCTCATCATAGGCTTCTTTTTTTTCTTCCACTGCGGCATCTAGCGCATCTACCTGTGCCTGATAACTGTCCGCTGCGGTCTGAGCTGTCAGATCGGCGTCCTGCTTTGTGCTCTCCGCAGAAAGTTTTCCGCTTGCAAGATTCGCCTCGGCTGTTTTTAATGTATTCTCGGCATCACTGATGGCATCTTCGTAATATGATTTTGCCGCTTCCATGCTCTCATCCGTCAGTTTAAACAGGGCATCCCCTTTGCTCACGGTATCCCCGGATGAAGCATAGACTTCTTCCACGGTCATTGTGACTGCATTTACCGTAAATTCCGGCATCTGGCTGACCGTGCCGATCTGCGTGGTACCTTCTTCCGAAAAAGAGCCGTCTGTACTCTCCTGCTGGTCTGTATTCTGATCTTTTACACTACTTTCCGTGCTGTCCGTCTGTGCTCCGGATACTGCAGCCTGATATCCGATTCCGCCGGTCATCACACAGACTGCTGCGATGCCGGCGATCACACTTGCCATTCTTTTTCCTGGTTTTCTCATTGCCTTCCTCACTTTCCATACTCATGCGCTCCGTTTTGACAATACAAAAATAACATTGCAACCTAAAGAACAGCTGATTGCAATGTGATGGTTATGTGAAGAAAGCGTTAAATAAGTGTGTCATATAAAAATGCCGGAGTGGCACACATCTTTTTGCACCACTCCGGCATTTTTCGTTTTTCGTGATATTCTTTTTTATGATTGCCGGTTGTCACACACTCACGTTGTCATGTGCACTAGGTCAGTGCGTCTCCCCACTGATCGTCTTCACATCTGCCTCGTTCTCAACGATCGCCCGGATGCCGCACTCTAATGCCTTTGCGATCATCTCCGCCGGCATGCTCGGTGTTCCCTCCGGCAGATCAAGCGTCTGCTCAGGTAAGTATGGGACATGGACAAATCCACCCCTCATATGTGGATATTCCTTATCGATCATGTAGAGGACACGGTACATGATATCGTTGCAGACAAAAGTTCCGGCTGTATAGGAAACGCGCGCCGGGATCTTTGCCTCTTTCATATACTGTACCATGCTCTTGACTGGAAGCGACGCAAAATATGCATTTTCTCCGTCTTCCCGGATTGGTGTATCGAGCGGCTGCTTTCCCTCATTGTCCGGGATACGCGCTTCCATCAGATTGATTGCGACTTTTTCCACTGTGATCCCGGATCTTCCACCAGCCTGTCCGACACATAAAACTGCATCCGGATGATGTTTCTCCACTGCAGCCCTGACCACTTCCTCATCCTTTCCAAACACGGTCGGGATTTCAATTTTGATCACTTCTGCCCCCGCTATCACATCAGGGAGAAGTTTGACTGCCTCGTAGGCAGGATTGATCACTGCTCCGCCAAACGGTTCAAAGCCTGTCACTAATATTTTCATTCGTATGCTCCTTTTATCTCCGGTTATTTGTTCAGGAAACGATCCCACTCTTGTGTATCCCCGGAACCGCTGACACGAAGCAAAAAGGTATGATCCTCCGTATCGATGGAAATAACATAATTTCCGTTTTCCTGCTCAATGGAATACACTTCACAGCCCTCTAATTCCTTGAATTTGTCTGCATACGCCTCCGGTGCGATCGTAATATCCTCATTTTTCCGTTTTAAATTGCCGTTCGCATCATAGACTTTATAGCCTTCCTCCACCAGTGCTTCAATTTTCGGTTCACCGATCTTTAAAACCAGTTCATTTGCACGCATCTCCCGGATATCGCGGTTGCAGGAATTCGCCGGCAGAATCGTCACATTATCAAATACGATCTCAAACATCCCGCTCACCGCACAGATCTGTGCGATATATGCCTCCTTAAAACAAAAATGATCCAGTTCATTTATCGTATGATATTTCATGGTAATCCTCCATTCCCACGCTGTTTTCACAGTATTTTCCTGATCATTATACCATTTCCCATTTCATTTTGACAATTCGAAAAAAATACCGTACAATTCTTTCGGTTAAAAATATTTATCATCATTATTTTACGGAGATCAGCCTATGAAAAAAATTGCTTTTTTTGATATTGACGGAACCTTAACCTCGGAGATCGACGGTTCCCTGCCGAAGAGTGCCATAAATGCCATTAGACATGCGCGCACCTTTGGTCATCTGATGTTTATTAATACCGGCCGCTGCTTTCAGAACGTGGAACCACGTTTCAGACGGATCGGTTTTGACGGATATGTCTGCGGATGCGGCACAAATATTTTCTGTTCCGGCACAGAGGCACTGCACGTTGCACAGACACACAGCATTACCATGCAGCTGTTAGAGGCGGCACGCAAAACCAATGTGGATATTCTTTTCGAATCCAGAAAAGAAGTTGCCTTTGATAAAAGCAGATCCCTCACACACCCGGATGCCATACACCAGTATAAAGCATTTTTAAACCGCGGCTATGATATGCCGGAGAATTTGGAAAATCCGAATTTTTTCTGCGATAAATTTGTGGTCTGGTATCAGACTCCTGACCAGTTAGAAGAATTCCGGAAAGTCAGCGATCCTTATTTTACCTGCATCGACCGCGGCGGTACCTTCCGCGAATTTGTTCCAATCGGTTACAGCAAAGCGACCGGCATCCAGTATGTGCTTGACTATTATCATCTGGATCTTGACGCCGCCTATGCGATCGGCGACAGCAACAACGATCTTCCGATGCTCTCTTATGTACCAAACAGCGTCGCCATGGGAAATGCTTCCCCGGCTTCCCTGTTTGATCAGGTATCTTTTGTAACAAAACGCGCAAGCGAGGATGGTATCGCTTATGCGTTAGAGCAGCTTGGATTTTTCGAGTCGTGATTTCTTTACACAGACACCAAAATTTCCGCAGACATTCTATTCATTCATCATGCAGATCATCTTTTATTTTACGCAATATCTTGTTTGAGACAGGTCTTAATATCATCCTCAGCATTACTGATCTGTCTCAAATGAAACGTATCGGTCAGATACTGTAATACATTCGGACTTAAAAATGCAGGCAGTGTCGGTCCAAGATAGATATTGTGGACACCGAGACTTAAAAGTGCCAAGAGATCTGCCACCGCTTTCTGTTCATACCACGAAACGATCATGGAAAGCGGAAGTCCGTTGACATCAGTTTCAAACGCATCCGCAAGCGCTGTGGCGATCCTGACCGCCGAATATACATCATTGCACTGTCCGACATCTAAAAGTCTTGGCAGTCCTGCCACCTCCCCAAAGTCTAACTTATTAAACCGGTATTTTCCACAGGCGAGTGTTAAGATCACACAGTCTTTCGGCACCATCTGAGCAAATTCCGTGTAATAATTTCTTCCCGGTCTGGCTCCGTCACAGCCGCCGATCAGGAAAAAGTGCCGGATCTGTCCGCCTTTTACCGCCTCCACGATCTTATCTGCCTGACTTAAAGCTGCGGCATGCCCAAAGCCGACTAAAATCTCTTTCTTCTCCTGATCTTCCCTAAATCCGCCAAGCTCCAATGCCTGCTTTATAATCTCACTGAAATCCTTTTCCCCTTTTTCATTTTTTCCGATATGCTTCACACCTTCCCAGCCGACCACGTTCGTGCTGTAAATGCGGTCTTTGTAACTTTCCCGCGGGCGCATCAGACAGTTTGTCGTCATCAGGATACAGCCCGGAAGGTTGTCAAACTGCTTCTGCTGCTCCTGCCATGCACCGCCAAAATTTCCGATCAGATGCGGATATTTTTTTAACCCATCATAACCGTGGCACGGCAACATCTCACCGTGGGTGTAAATATTGATGCCCATATCCTTTGTCTGCTCCAGCAGCATCTCAAGGTCTTTTAAGTCGTGCCCGGAAACGATGATAAACGGCCCTTTTTTGATTGTCACATCCACCTTGTGCGGATATGGATTTCCATAGATCGTCGTATTTGCCTCATCAAGTTTTTTCATAACCGCAAGCGCCATCTCACCGGTGCGCATCGTCATGCGGATCAGCTCCTCCACCGTCAGACTGTCATCTGTTGTCGCCTCAAGCCCCAAAAGATAAAAATCATCCACTTCGTCACTGTAATAACCAAGTTCTCTTGCCTGATGTCCGTACGCGCTGATGCCTTTTAATCCATAAATGATTGTCTGGCGCAGGGAACGGATATCCGGATCTAATGTATTGTCGTACATGATTCCCGCAAGCGGTGCATCGCGCAGCATATCGCTCTTGCTCTCCGGCAGATCGTAGGCAGCATGCGCCGTCGGATTGCTGCTCCTTCCCGCCATCTCCCTGACCTGCTCTTTGATCCGCTGTGATTCCCGTAGCAGTTCTAAATGTGCATCCACATCAAAATTCACGTTCGTTAATGTTGTAAACAGCACGTTTTCAATAAAACTGACCACTGTCTTATCCATATGTGCACCGTTTTCCATCAGCACTTTCCCGTAGCAGCTGATCCCCTTTACCTGAAAGATCAAAAGATCCTGCAGATTAGCGATCTCCGGCGTCTTTCCGCAGACACCGAGTTTGGTGCATCCCTTTCCGTTTGCCGTCTGCTCACACTGGTAGCAGAACATCTCATAGTTTAAATCCATGTTATTTCCCATCATAATCTCCAATTCTAAAAAATTCCATATCCGCAATGTCTTTTACGATCTGCGCCATCTGCTCCTTTGTCTGTGCACCTCTCGCCGCATCAATGACCTGCCTCTTTTCGTCTTCCGTCATCATGGAAAACTGTCCTAACGCTTTCTCATTCATCGCTAATCCAAACCCAAGTCCTACCGGTAATCCATCTTCTTTAATCATACAATCCTCCCTGTTTTCCGGAGGAAAATGCGAGCTCATTAGCGAGCAGAGGATTTTCCTCCCTGTTTTTCACCTTGTTTCCAACAATAGAATGCACGCTCCGCGAACATTCTATTGTCATAAATAAAAAAAGTAAATGCCCCATCACAGGAACATTTACTTTTCTCATTTGTATTTTTATTTAGTTTTCTCCGGTATTTCTGTTTTTATACGAGAATCTTACTTAAAACTTCATCTTCAAGTACCAGTTTTTTTGCCGCTTCACGGTAGTTTTCCTCATGCAGATAAGTGTGGCGGAACGGCTTGATGGATGGTGCCATATCGATTGCCTTGATAAAATCATCACGCTTCATCTTTAACGTCGCGGCATAATCAAAAAATCCTGTTTCCCGCAGAACCGTCTCCACACGCACATAACGGTGATCCTGCACTTTACTCATGATATAAGTTGCGATTCCGACCTGAATCCCATGTAACTGCGGAATTTCTAATATTTTATCCAATGCGTGTGAGATCAGATGCTCACTTCCGCTTGTCGGTGCACTGCTTCCTGCGATCTCATTGGCGATCCCGCTCATGGCAAGGGAATCCACCAGCTCCTTTAAAAAAAGTTCATCTTTGATGCTCTCATACGGTGTCCGCACAAAACTGTTGACCGCCTTTTTCGCGATCATGACAGCAAAGTCATTCACTTCACTATAACCACATTTTTCCTCATAGATCCAGTCATAAAGTGCTGTGATCTTTGAGATCATATCGCCGATCCCGGAATAGATAAACTTCTCCGGTGCAGTTCTTATGACCTGTGTGTCCACAATAATGCCGTAAGCAAGCCGTGCTGGAACCGAAGTGCGCTTTCCGTGGACAAGAAGGGATGCACTCGCACTGGAAAATCCATCACTCGAACTGGAAGTCGGCACACTGATAAATGGAAGATTGCGTAAAAATGCCGCATATTTTCCCGCATCAATGACCTTTCCACCACCGATGGAAATGACCGCCTGTGTCTTATTTGGCATTGCAAACGCCAGTGTAATGATTTCGTCGATATCCACGGTATCCAATTCACTGTATTCTAAGACTTTGATATCCTCCTGCTTTAATGAATTCATCACATCCGTTCCAAACATATCGATCAGACCATTTCCAAAAAAGATAACGGCCTGTTCGATTCCTTCATTCTTTAAATAACTGCCTATTTTAGTTAAAGCACCTTTTCCAACTTTTAAGATGGATGGTATTGAAATACCTTTTCCTGTCTGCATTCTGTTTCTCCTTTTCACTACCCTGTTTCTCTAAATTATTTTAACCAATACTCTGAAATATCAACCCAATATTGACGCAAGTGTCTCCTTTAACAGACTGACATTGACCGGAAGTGTTTTGCAGCCCTCCCTGTCAGGCTGTCTGATCATTCGCGTTACCTCCAGTCCATCCATTTCCTGCATCATAATATCCTGGCGGTGTAGTACGCACATCTTCCACTGCTTCTTTTCCATTATACACCTCCCTAACTTCAATGCCAAATGTATCTAAAAGCATACATGCAATTTCCATATTCAATGCATTATCCTCCACCACAAAGACTCTTTTTCCGGTAAAATCCATGGACAGATCCGGTGTCATCTCATGCAGCAGATCACTTTCCACCGGTTTTAACTGCAATGTAAAATAAAATCTGCTTCCCTTCCCAGTGTACCTTTTAACTGTATCTGGGAATCCATCTTGTGAACAAGACGGCTGCTGATTGATCTTATTTGTGATGATAGATCCTATCTCATCCAAATCTTTTCGATTTTCCTCTTTATCCAGCATTTTGGGCTAAAGATTACAAAACCGGTGAAAAAATAATTTACCTCAAAGTTCACCGGTGTTTCAGTCTCAGAAATATCACGTTTTAAGCAGCCATAGTTTATGCAGAAAAGAGACGCAGACTTTATATCCACGTCTCCTTATCGCTGCTTTATTACATGCTTATTTTTTTATTGTTACAGATTTAACACCGCTGTAGCTTCCATTACCTTGATATAGTATGTACCGGCAGTCAGATACACTTCATAGGATGCCACAACTCTTTTCGTATTTTCATTACAATCTTCCGTATGTGAATAAAGTTCTTCCTCATCCGTAAAATATACGGATACCTCACACTTCTCCATCTGTGCCGTCATCGCAATCGTTAGCTTTCCTGCTTCCGGCAGTGTAACATAGTACAGGTAATAATCCCCCTGATTTTCACACACACCTGAATATGTTCCGCCGATAACAGCATCGTAGGTTCCTGCTAAGATCTGTGTCGTGCCAGACTCTTTTTCAGTTTCTGTTTCTTCCGATATTTCAGTTTCTGCTATATCTGATATTTCCGTTGTTTCGTCTAGCTCTGTCGCATCTGTGCTTTCTGTACTTTCTGTTCTGTCTGCGGTTTCTTCTGTCACCGCTTGCTCTGTCACAGTGTCTTCACTCTGCGAGACTATTTCTGTGGTTTCACTGACTTCTAATATATCGAAAAGAAACCTTACTCTTTTAGTAAAGCATAGCAATCAGCTATTGTCAACAAAATCCAAACATTTTTGCCGCCCAGTAGATCAGTCCCAATACCCAGCTCGAAAAAATACCATACAAAATGACCGGTCCCGCGATCGTAAATATTTTACAACCGATTCCAAAGACCTGTCCCTCTTTCTGAAACTCGATCGCCGGTGCCGCAACACCGTTGGCAAATCCGGTGATCGGCACGAGCGCACCGGCACCTCCCCAGTTTGCAAGTGACGGATACAGATTAAGCCCTGTTAAGATCACAGATAATAAGATCAACAGGATACTGCACCAGCTACCCGACATCTCTTTATCAAGTCCAAGGCTTTTACAGATATTTAAAATGAACTGCCCGATGCAGCAGATAATCCCTCCCATCACAAATGCCTTTGCCATATTTGCTGCAAGGTTGTGTTTTGGGTGATGGACTCCACATATTCATTGTATGCCTTATCCCTTACTTTTTTGTCTGCGCCGGATGACACTTTGGATAAATTTTTCTGCTTTTGCACATCTGATGTTTTGTCTGAACTGCTTTGTTTGGTGGTTGGCTGCGCATGGTTTTTCCCTCCCATATATTTTCCTCTTATTGGAATAGTATGTCAGATCTTTTCTATATTTATTCGCAGCTTTTTTTGTGCATTATATCCAAATTTTATCATTACACTTGTATACTTATCTTTTCTATGTTAAACTCTTCTCAACATTTTTAACTGTTGGAAAGCTGAGAAGGACTTAAAAACCACACCATTTCGTCCGGTCTTTCATCGTCAATACAATTTCTCTGAAGTGATAGAAGATAACAGGTCGGCAGGTCTTTCTAAAAAATAATCTGCTTTTATGTGCTTATTATGACTGCCCCATACTGCCAAAGCAAAATCAATTCCTGCATTTTCCGCACATTTACTGTCATATTTGCTGTCTCCGATATAAAGCACTTACTATGGTCTGTTTTTGATAATTCCACATATTTCAAAATCGGTTCGGCATTGGGTTTATGTTCCTGTGTATCGTCTGCACATATGATTGTTTTGAAATAATGACTGATACCAAACGGACTAAAATCATGTGTAAATTCTTCCCTTGTCTTCGATGTGACAATCCCCATTTCATAATCCAGGCTTAGAAGATTTTTCAATAATTCAGTGATTCCGTCAAATACTTTAATGGTATTTGTATAGTTACGCATATTTTTATCCCATAATTCTATCGCATAGGAAGTGTCTTTTATCTCAAGTTTTTTCACAGCGTCTGTCCCTGTAATCCCTAACGCAAATCTTAGTTCAGAGCATGGTATCTCTCTTCCGGACAATCCCTTTATAGTTTCCTGTAAAGAATGTAATACAGCATATTCCGTATCAATCAGAGTACCATCAATGTCAAAAACAATATGCTTATACTTCATACTGCCACCTTTCCCTGTCTGTATCAAAATAACGTATCGCTGTCCGCAGTTCCAAAAATCACTGGATTCGTAATACACAATATCCCTCCTTAACGTAAACTGTTTTCCACAATACCCGGAAATGCGTGGGATATACATATCTGTGCAGCTTTTTCCCATCCGCGCTCCATACAGTACTGATAGCCGTCTATCAGATGCCTTTCCGAACTCACTCCGGCATAGCGTCCAATATCATGCAACAACCCGAAAATATATGCCTGTCCAGAAGATAAATCTTTACAATGTGATGCAATGTTTTTACAGGCTTCGGCTACAAACCGGGAATGATCTGCCCATGCTCCCGGATTGGATTCTGACGCTTCCCTTAATGCCAATTCTGCGGTCTGAATGTTCAACTCCATTTTTAACTCCTTTCAAATGGACGGGGCTGGTAAATAAAACGCCCAGCCCCTTTATAATGAAATATTTACAGACAAATCAGCAATCCCCCGCATAGTACGAAACAATTTTCATATAGTCCGTTGGATTCGGAATTTCTAAAATAAGACACAGACAGTTTTTGTTTTGAAAGTATTGCCGCCACAAACTGTCCTGTATCCTTTCTTCCCCATTAATGTTTTGTTTTTTACCGTTCGGGCAGAGCATATATACTTTGCCGATGCAGGCATTGACAGTACCTAAAAAATTTTTCATGTTCAGAATGTTTAGCTTTACCACTTTGCGCTCACCTCCTGTAAATTGCTGTTTCACTTTACAGATATCATTATAATGCAAAAGACATAGGAAAAATATTTCTTTTCCGCCATTACCTATCACTATTCTGCCATTTTTTCCTATATTCTATAGGTGAACAATGTGCATATTCCCGAAAAACCTTTCCAAAATAACTGCTGCTCCCTAAACCACACTCATGACTGATAACAGTAACAGCTTCCTGCCCCTTTGCCAACATCTGACAGGCAACTTGTAAACGGTAAGTTGTTATATACTCTACAGGTGTCATGTGCAGACAGTCATGGAACACTCTATAACACTCCCTTTCGCTTAAATATGCTGCCGCAGCAAGTTCCGGAATAGATATTTTTTCTCTGTAATGTTCATGAATGTATATCATCAGCAGCTTTATTTTATCGTTGCTTTTGTTATGTTCCCCTTTCTTTTCACGCATAGAACGAGAACGTTCAAAAAGCATGAGCCATATTTCCGTTAGGGCTTCCCGTAGTTTTATTTCATATCCAAATTCATCACTGGATAAACGAAATGAGGCAGCAAGCAGTTTCAAAATTCTTTCTTCTTCTGCATTGCCCGGAAAAAGCGGGATTACCTCAATCTGCGTGGCTGTTATGACAGGTAAAATATATTTTTGTTCAATCCTGCTTCCCTGTTCTCCGGCAAGTAAGGAAACGTCGAAAATATGAAGTAGCTGTATATTCTTTTCTTTCTGCGATATTGCTTTTGTCATATGGAGTACATTGGGATTTATCATGCCGCCGCTTCCAGCCGGAAACAATATTTTTCCTCCAGCGTATCATATTCAATACTGCCGCTTTCCATATAAAAAAGTTCCACTGTCCTGTGCCAGTGCCACGGTACATAACACCCTATATACTTGTCAAGTTCTGCCTCGAAACAATATAGGGAAAATCTTTTTCAAAACCGGGAAGCAGTTCTTCCTTGCTTCCAGTATAAAATTCAATGCTATGGATATTTTTCATGTCTGTTCACCTGCACATCTGGGAGTTTGTATCTGCTTTATGGATTAAACATACTGGAATAACTCAGTAATTGTTTTTTATTGACTGTTCTCTTCTCATGATTGTCTGCGTATTGCATTTAGACTGTTTACTTTGCAGTCTCAATCTATTGGTCAGATTTTCTAACTTTCCATATACGAAAATTTTTCTCCGATTATGCCCAGAAATAAGTATTTTTTCTTTTAAAGAGTCCCAATTTCATGCAAAAATTGAGCGTTTTATATCATGGTGCCATGATTTCAGTCACCCTGACGCTATATCTGCTGACATCGACAGACTTTTTCACCCCTGCTCCGGAACCGTCACCATCCACAGATACTGCTCACTTTTTCCCCATAGCAGCAATTCTTTCATCTGCTCATCATACTCCTCTGTCGGCTTATAATCTTTTAACATCGAAAACAGGTACTTTTCCTGTTCGTCCTTCGGCTCTGTCTTTTCGATTTCCTGATGTACAAATTCCCCCAGTTCGATCGGTTTGATATCTTCTGAAAACTCAACTCCCGATAACTTTGCAATCAGTCCTGCCGCATAATAAAATTCGTAGTTGCCGGTCAGGACAGATTTCTGCATGTTGCATTTTATGATAACACTCTGACGTGCGATGGATGTGACCATACCGGATTCCCCCTGTTTCTTCGAAATAAAATGCTTAGGACAAAGAGTCGCCTGCGACTCTTTCGCGCTCGAGCGGTGCTGTTTACAGCTAACTTCTACTCCGCGAGATGCGCATCCCGCCCGGAGGGCTTTCATTCATAGGATGTAATTTCCTATGAATGAAAAAAATGTGCTCCAAAATATAACGCCTTTTCCCAAACATCCTACATTCTAATCCGAAATCTCTCACACGTCAAACACACAGTAAACCTTTTCCGCACAAACTCTTCCTGAAATTCCAAACCTTGCCGTGGAAAACTCACGCCAAGCCTACCACGGCAATCCCTACGACACCCCTTCCCCGATTTTCCTCACAAAATAATAAAACGCCCCGCACGTCTTGCCGACCGCCATCGTCCACATGACCCACGGCAGTCCCACTTTCAGTTTTGCCCGGCGGAACAGGATTGGGAATGTGTTTAATATCTCTGCGAGAGCCACCGCGATACAGCCGACAAACATTCCCGCCGAGAGCCCGTACAGGCCGAGAAAGATATGTCCTGATACCTGTCCAAGCGGAATATGCATCTGCAAAAATACGGAGACGATATTTCCAAGGATTCCGCCAAGGATGATTGCCTGCTCAAAGCAGAGCGTACCCGCCGCACGGTTACATTTTCCGATCATACGGGGAACAACACCGATGACGATCACAAAAGCAAACGTTCCCGCAGCGACCGCGCCGCCAAACGCAATTCCCAAAAATCCGAGCAGAATATGATTAAGAAACATCTATGCTGTGACCTCCTCTGCCTGCATTTTCAATAAATGTGGTATCCACATCCTTTTCGTATTTCCGCATTTCAATCTGGATCGGCGTCGGGTCCGGCGTGATCTTCTTTCTGCCGACATGATTAAAAAATAAAATGATGCCGAGTCCAAGCCCGATGCAGTAACACACCTCAAGCTCGTTCACACCGTCCGCCTTTATCCCCATCACCTGTCCGTATAGTTTGTCAAACACGTCTGTCACGGAAATATCATTATTAAATGCCATGATTGTGAATGCTGACCCGAAAAAAATGATAATGCAGAGCAATACGGTTTTGACCGCATTCATCACCTTTGGCTTTTCCGGATCCGGAATATATTCTATGATAAAATCACTCTCGCCCTCATTGGAGATCGTCAGCGACGGGTAATCTTCATGGATCTGCTCAATGATCTTTAACACGGAAAAAACCTTCATCTGGTTTTTCTCTTTTTTCTCATTTTTCTGATTCGTAAAACTGTATATCTTTTTCTGTTTTAACTGACGCAGGATTGCCTCGTTCGTGCACTCCATCTTTGCAATATCGTTCAACACGACATGGCGGTCAAAAACGATCGTGTTCTGCTCAATTTTTAAATAAAGTATCTCGCTGTTTACGCCCATATCTTATCCACATCCTCATCCTCCGAATTGTCATATACTAACATGCCATCTGTAGGTATCTCATTTTCTTTCCGGTATTTTGTGTAGAAACAAACCCCGACCACCAGTGCCATAACTATCACTCCAAGTAAAACTGCTCTGTATTTTCTGCAATTCATAGTGAACCTCCATTAACTTTTGTCTTATTATGCGAATTATTATTTCTTTTTTTTGGGATATTATGTATAAGCAAAACAGAATCATTGGAATATGGAAAATTACTTTTACAGGAAAACATTGCATACGACACCTTACTTTTTATTGGAAAGTATATAATTTTTTACACACGACAGATTGCTTTTTAGCAAAAAACATGTTATTTTTTCATGAGTGTTCTTAAGAAAAACTCCTGCCTGACAGGAATTGGATTTTAATATAACAGTTGAACAACTATAATGATCGATTTCACAGATAGAAAGGAACTGCAATATGGCAGTCACAAAAGAAATTTTATCTTTAGCGGTAGAGACCGGAGATGCACTTCTTAGAAACGGTGCGGAGGTGTACCGTGTAGAAGATACCGTAATGCATATCTTAAAGGCATATGAAATTGAAGAATATGATGTTTATGTACTCTCAAATGGAATTTTTGCGAGTGCAAATGAAAATAAAGATGACGCGTGCAGCATGATCCGTCATGTCCCGCTCGGTCAGACACATCTTGGGCGTATCGCAGCTTAAACCAGCTTTCGAGGGAAATCTGTTCCCACGAATGTTCCCTAAAAGATGCGTGGACACGTCTGGATGAATGCAAAGCAATCCCCACCTGCAGCAAATGGACGGAAGTCTTTTTCTGCGGTCTTGGAAGCGGCAGTTTTTCATTTCTGTTTGGCGGAACTCCGTTAGACGGCGTGATAGCATTTATCGCCGGCGCACTTTTAAATATGGTGTTAAAAAAGTTTTCACAGCGGAAAACTTCAAAATTCATCACCAATATTTTCGGCAGTGCACTTGTGACACTCGTCAGTCTGATCACTTTTTCTATTGGACTGCCGGTTTTGTATGACAAGATCATCATCGGTGCAATCATGCCGTTAGTGCCGGGGATCGCATTAACGACTTCAATCCGCGATTTCTTTAACGGCGATTATCTCTCCGGCGCGATCCACATGATCGATGCGGTTCTCACCGCTTTTTGTATTGCGGCAGGTGTCGGAACCGTCATGACGATCTATAATCTTGTAGTAGGAGGTATTTTGTAATACTATGTTTATTCAGTTTATTGTCAGTATGATCGCAACGCTTTCTTTTGCCGTGCTGTTTTGTGCACCAAAATCAGAACTTCTCTTCTGCGGACTTACCGGTGCGATCGGATGGATCGTCTATCTGATCTGCCTGCAGTTTGACACCGGAACCGTCATTGCAAACATGATCGCAACACTTGCCCTCACGGTCTTTTCAAGGGTGGTTGCCGCCCTGCGTAAAAATCCGGTGACCGTCTACCTGATCGCCGGTATTTTTCCACTGGTGCCGGGGGCTGGTATTTATTATACTTCCTATTATTTTATCATGAATGACATGAGTGAATTTTCACGTTACGGAATGGAAACAATCAAAGTTGCCGGAGCGATCGTACTCGGTATCATCTTCGGATTTTCCCTGCCGCAGGCATGGTTTAACGCACTGCAGCACCGGACAAAACGGCAAAGCAGCCATGCCTGATGCCAGCATCGCAAAAGAACTTACAGAAAAACCAAACGGATCCCCTTCTGCTCTAATTGATTCTCAAATACATCGCAGATAGACCGGTCAAACTCCCTGATATCCGTTACCGTTTCGTCCATGATATATTTTCCGCTTTCAATACGCGCCATTTCTAAAACATCATTGAGAAGGGATAGCAGATATTCACTGGAACTTTTGATCTTGCCAAGATAGTCCTCCCGTTTTTCCACGTCATCCCCATATATTTCTAAAAGATCAGTATAACCAATGATGGCGTTCATCGGCGTGCGGATGTCATGAGACATATTAAACCAAAAGGCTGATTTTGCATGGCTTGCTTCCTCGGATCTCTTTAACGCCTGCTCTAATTTTTGACGGCTTTCCCTTTCCTCTTCGACAATGTCATCGATCGGACGGTAGCCAAGAATGATCTTGTAGCTGTCATCATCTGAATAAAGACGCACTGCCCGCGCTTCAAAGTATTCCATTCCTGCACGGTTCGGCAGTGTTCTGTGCCGGTATACAAAGCTCTCATGATCATCCAGATATGCCATCAGATTCCTGTTGTCAAACATTTCCATAAAGCCCGGGGCCGACTCTTTCACGACAAAAGTATTATAAGAATGCCGTATCCATTGAGAATAGCATTGTATGCTGCCAGACTGGAGTTCTTCGGCAGCACAGTGGGAGAATGATTTTTTCTTGATGACAGTCATGGTATCTGCCATCAGGTCGCATAAGTATGCCGCAGTGTAGTCAATGCACAGAGCGTCATAAAAATGTCTTTCCTGTTCAGATTTATCAAGTGCGTGCTGTAATTCGACAAGCGTTTCGCGTACATTGGCATCCTTGTCTTCAATGTGCCTGACCTTGTCAATGGTTATATTTAGCATTGCAGTTTTCTCCCCAGGTTTATACTATCTTAAGCTGTATTTTACCTTCCCCCGCAGGCAAAGTCAACCTGGTGTGCTGTCCGTTTTACGCTCTATATCCCTTTTCTTTTGAGCATACCGTAATGCATTGTATCTGGTGTGTAGTTTTGGATTTTTATCTTATTTGCAAGTCAAACAGTCAGGATTTTACCGTTAAACAAAATATGATATCTCATTGCCATATCCTGTACCCAGTTCACAAAAGGATCCCAGCCATCGTTTAACACCTCTGCGCGAAAAACAATCTTTTTCTTCTCAAGATTTATCACAATCCTCTGTTTCTTGTATTGATCCAGATAGAAAAATTCTATGCTTTTTATATCACTCCACGGTATGCTTTTTTTCCTCAAAAAATGGATTACCTCTAACAAATATCCTGTACAATACACTTTATAACAGCAGTAATGCGCCAGCACATAAACGCCATAGATGTTAAAAAATCCCATACAAAACAGTGGAAAAATTCCATCTCTGCCTTGAAAAAATTCTATCATCACCTGTGCATCTTTGTTTCTCTCATGCAAAAAAGATAATACAAACATCATATCCAGCGCAGTAACTGCAATCGGGAGCATGTAGTATCTGCTGCTACACCGCAATACCTGAAAATTACCTTCCCCGAAACATTCCTTTTGGTTTTTTCGCCGAAAAATATATTTTTCAATTCTTTCAAAACATTCAATCAGTATCAATCCGACTATGTTTATTCCGACCAGACTTCCCGTGCTGATCGCAAAATCTTTTATCAGCTTCAAATTCGACTCTGCGTCATCACTGAGCAGCATACAGGCAACAGCAAATAAAATATTTGAAATAATGAACAGAAGGAAAAAAAGTATAATCAAATCTGTTGTTGAAGTTTCGCTTTTGTCTTTCATTTGTGAGTGTCCTTCCTGCCTTTGCATACTAACTGTTTTCTTTCCAATTTCATTGTATTGATTATATGCAAAATCAATCATAAAAACAATCGTATTTTTTTACGATTGATTTTATGACCGTTTTCAATCATATCGAAATCTTATCCACGAGGGAAAAAAAATCCTTTCGATATTTTTCAGGGGTTGTGTACAACACTGGGGCAACAGTTGACGGAAACAGCAGTTTAGCTATAAAATAGATAACAGATGGAGGAAGCTGCGAGCATGAAATTAAAACATAGTATTTTAGGGTTACTTTTACTTTTTACCCTGGTACCGCTTGGTATCTTCGGAATATTTTCCATTTATGAGACGAACCGCAAGATTGATGAGCTGACGGAGCAGAATGTGCAGGCAATCAGCGAAAATCAGGTGATGAATATCAAAAACTTTACGCAGGACCGCAATAACGAGATGGACATCATCGCAAACTATCAGCTGACGCAGAACGCGATCCTTTACAGTCTAAGGGAAAATGAAAGCCCTCTGGCACGAAACTATGTAGACAATCTGCTGAAGGAACGCAAAAAATACAGTATCTTTGTAGCGAGCATCTCTGTGGTAAACCGGAATTTTCATGTGGTCAGTTCAAGTGAAGAGTACGAACCGGGCACTGTCAGTGCAATGAAAGATGTCGATCCTAAATATCAGACCGGCGAATTTATTATCGGTGACGTGTATGAGCGTATAACAGATGACGGCAGGAAAAATGTCGTGCCCGCCTATACCGGCGTCTATTATAATAATGAACTGATCGGCTATGTGATGGAGGAGCTGGATACGGCATATTTTGACGACCTGCGGCTGAATATGGACACTCTTGCAGATGGAACTTTCTATCTTCTCGACGGCAATGGGGCGATCATCACGGCAGGTGACACAAAAACAAGAGAAGCTTAAAGACATTTGTCTCTAAAAGTTCCGACCGCAATGATTTTCAGAAAAAATGGGATGCGATCGACCATGAGAAAAATCCGTCCGGTTATGTGCGCTACCGCTATCACAGACAGGATTATATTACATATTATTCCGACGTGGAAAATACTGGCTGGGGCATCCGTGTGACTGAAAATCTGAGTGCACAGAAGCAGACCGGCAGAACCTACGGTGTGCTGATCGCGCTCGGTCTTTCTGCACTCATTATCGGCGTATTCTGTACACAGTATTTCATGACAAAGAAAATTTTCGCACCGATTACCCATATTCTGCAGGTATTTGCGCAAATCAGGGAAAGTGGAAGGATTATTCCTGCGTGTCCACATTCAGGAAAAACATGAGACAGGTGAACTGGCTGCGGGTATCAACGAGCTGTTAGACTATGTGGAACAGGCAGACCGGAAAGAAAAAGAGCGTCAGCAGAAACTTTTACAGATGGCAGAGAACGACCCTCTGACCGGTATCAAAAATAAAAAAGCGATTGAAAAAGAGATGCTTTCGATGGTGCAAAGGGCGGTTGAAAGCATGAACAGATCACATTCGGCTTTGTCGATATCGATGATTTCAGGGATTATAATACCAATTACGGTCATCAGGAGGGCGATGCTGTCATCCAGTTCGTAGCGCAGACACTTAAAGAAAACATACACGGTGCAGTCGGCAGGATCGGAGGGGACGAGTTTGCATTCTGCTATGCCGGTGAGTTAGAACCGGAACGCATCCGGCATAATGCCGACAAAATTCTTGAGATTCTGCGCACGCAGCATGTAAACGAACAGACCGGCGAGGTGCTGCCGGTGCCGTGCAGTATCGGCATTGTCATGTCCCAGGGCGATACGCTTGACTATACACAGCTAATCCGCAGCAGATCTGGCAATGTATCAGGCAAAAGAGAACGGCAAGAATACATTTGTCCTGAACGTGGACTGACAGGCAGGCTTTCCAGTGTACTGTATCAATGATTCAGTACACTAGCTCTGCTGCCCTGCGATCTTTGCCGCCAGCTCTTCTAAATACTCCCACCTGTCCATCTTTTCTTCTAACATTTTCTCTGCGTTTTCTTTCTCCTCAACCAGCTCCCGCAGCTTTGCTGCATTGGTGGCATTCGCTGCCATCTCGTTATCTAAATCTTCCAACTTCTGTTCGAGCGCTGCAATATCATCCTCGATCGTCTCGTATTCTTTCTGCTCTTTATAGCTGAATTTCAGTTTCTTTTTTTGCTTCCAGGTTGCAGTCGAATCATTTTTTTCGATCACACTTTCTCCGGATTTCTGGTTTTGTGAATTACCCGATATATCGGCACCAGCAGACCGCGCCGCAATGTTTCCACCCGGTGTCCTGCCCTCTGCCGCAAGTCGGTTTACATAATCTGTATAGCCGCCTTCATATTGTTTCAGTTTTCCGTCTCCCTCAAAGGCAAAGATACGCTTCATTGTTCTATCAAGGAAATAGCGGTCATGCGATACCGTGACAACAATGCCATCGTAACGATCCAGATAGTCCTCTAAAATTGTCAGCGTAGCTATATCAAGATTGTTTGTAGGCTCATCCAGCAGAATAAAGTTCGGGGATGTCGCCAGTACCCGAAGCAGATTTAATCTTTTCTTTTCCCCGCCGGACAGTTTTCCAATCGGACTGTACTGTTTTTCCGGCGGAAATAAGAAACGCTCCAATAAAACAGATGCAGATATGACTCCATCCACAGTCTGAATATATTCTGCTGTATCCTTTACATAATCAATCACTCTCTGATTTTGGTCCATATATGACAGATCAATTTCATTTTCATCCTCATTTTTTTCTGAGGCTATTTCCTGCGCATAATATCCCATTTTCACAGTCTGTCCGATGATAACCTGCCCGGAATCCTGTGGAATAATGCCTGCAATAATTTTCATTAAAGTAGACTTTCCACAACCGTTTGGTCCGATAAATCCAACTCTGTCTCCCTTCAAAAAGATATAAGAAAAATCCTCGATCAGTTTTCTGTCTCCATAAGCCTTGCAGATATTTTCCAGCTCCACGGTCGTTTTTCCCATTCTTGTAGAAATAGAACTTAATTCCATCTGTGAATCCTGCGCCGGATTTTCACGATCTCTCAGCTCTTCATAACGCTGGATGCGTGCTTTCTGTTTTGTAGAACGTGCCCTTGCTCCCCTTTGTATCCATTCCAGTTCCACACGCAGGATCGACTGACGTTTTCGTTCACTGGCTGTTTCCATTTCCTGACGCTGGGTTTTTAGTTCCAGATACCCGGAGTAATTCGCCTGATAACTGTAAATTTTTCCTTTATCAATCTCCACGATCCGGTTACACACACTGTCTAAGAAATACCTGTCATGTGTTACCATGATAAGCGCACCTCTCCATTTTTTCAGATAATCCTCCAGCCAGTCTGCCATATCATTATCTAAATGGTTCGTAGGCTCATCTAACAGAAGAATATCTGCCGGGGAAAGAAGTACGGATATCAATGCCAGACGCTTTCTTTGTCCACCGGATAACTGTCCTGCAGGCTGCATAAAATCTTTAATGCCAAGCCGCATCATCATTGCTCTGGCATCACTTTCAACAGACCAGCGGTTTCATCCGTTACATTTCCTTCCAGCACACATTCCAGACTGCTTTTTTCCGGTTCGAATTCCGGATGCTGCGGCAGATAACGCATGACCACATGGTTAGCCGTCGTGACGGTTCCCTCGTCTGTCTCCTCTTCCCCCATGATCATCCGTAGAAGTGTTGTCTTTCCGGTTCCGTTGTCTCCGATGATGGCAACGTGTTCCCCACGCTTGATCTCAAAGCTGATATCCTGAAATAGTTTGTGGTTTCCGAATGCCTTGCTTAAATGTTCAACTTCTAACACATCGTTTCCGCTGACGCAAGATGGCTCTAATGAAAAGTGGAGTTCTTGTGGATCCCCCATCGGCTTTTCAATGACGTCCATTTTTTCAAGCATCTTTCACGACTTTCTGCACGACGGATTGATTTTTCTCGATTGAAAGAGCGAAGTTTTTCGATTACTGCTTCCTGATGCTTGATTTCCTGCTGTTGATTTAAGTATTCTTTTAATTTTGCTTCACGAATCATCTTTTTCTTTTGTGCATAGTCTGAATAGTTTCCCATGTAAGTCATAATGCTGCCGTATTCAATCTCTACCACTTTTGTGACAACACGGTTCAGAAAATAACGGTCATGGGATACGATTAAG
>ENA-OQDE01000447-OQDE01000447.1-human-gut-metagenome-genome-assembly--contig:-NODE-447-length-24757-cov-2.865043_pt1 | contig 24757 bp, 34 predicted proteins | sample MGYA00242768_ERZ504595 | MGnify/ENA primary metagenome ERZ504595 (study PRJEB26092, sample SAMD00036307) | human gut metagenome | host: Homo sapiens | study: EMG produced TPA metagenomics assembly of... | reverse complement strand
AAGCCGAGACTGTGGCTGTCTATCCGGGCGATAAGAACAATCTGCCCTATGATGTGGTTGTTCAGACCCTGCGAACCAATGAGCCGGAGCCGCCCACGCCTGCTGTCGAGCCGGAAAAGACTCTGGATGAGGTACTGGACGAACACCCCGTTTCCATTCAGGTAAACGGCGAGTGGCAGACCTTCCCCAATGCCAAAGCTGCCGAGGAAGCCTCCTATGAGGAATACAAGGCCAATCTGCGTCGCACCGCCGAGAATTTCCGTATCACTGACGATCACCTGGGCGAAGGCGGCCCCAAGGCTAAGTTCCAGGCCAATGTCGAGGCAATCAAGCTGCTGAAATACCTGGAGGAAACCACCGAGCAGGCAACGCCGGAACAGCAGAAAATCCTTTCTCGGTATGTGGGCTGGGGCGGCCTTGCCGATGCCTTTGACCCCGACAAGGAAAGCTGGAGCAAGGAATATGCCCAGCTGAAGGAACTGCTGACCCCGGAGGAATACGCTGCTGCCAGAGGTTCCACCCTCAACGCGCACTACACCAGCCCTACGGTCATCAAAGCGATTTACGAGGCTGTGGGCCGCATGGGATTTGAGACCGGCAACATCCTGGAGCCGTCCTGTGGTGTAGGCAATTTCTTCGGTATGCTGCCGGAGGAAATGCGAAACAGCCGTCTTTACGGCGTGGAGCTGGATTCCATCAGCGGGCGTATTGCCCAGCAGCTCTACCCCAAGGCCGACATCACCGTGGCAGGGTTTGAGACCACCGACAGGCGGGATTTCTACGATCTGGCGGTGGGTAATGTACCGTTTGGCCAGTATCAGGTTCGGGATAAAGCCTATGACAAGCTGAATTTCAGCATTCACAACTACTTTTTCGCCAAGGCTCTGGATCAGGTTCGTCCCGGTGGCGTGGTGGCCTTTGTCACCAGCCGCTACACGATGGACGCCAAGGATTCCACCGTGCGCCGGTATCTTGCTCAGCGCGCCGAACTGCTGGGGGCCATCCGTCTGCCCAATGACGCTTTCAAAAAGAACGCAGGTGCCGAGGTCGTTTCGGACATCATCTTCCTGCAAAAGCGTGACCGTCCGTTGGACATCGTGCCGGAGTGGACGCAGACCGGGCAGACCGAGGACGGCTTTGCCATCAACCGCTATTTCCTGGACCACCCGGAAATGGTGCTGGGCCGACAGGAACCGGAAAGCACCGCCCACGGCATGGACTACACCGTGAACCCCATCGAGGGGCTGGAGCTTGCCGATCAGCTGCATGATGCCGTGAAGTACATTCGCGGCACCTACCAGGAGGCCGAGCTGCCGGAGCTGGGCGAGGGCGAAGCATCGACACTTCTATCCCTGCTGACCCCAATGTGAAAAATTACTCCTACACCGTTGTGGACGGCGATGTGTATTACCGTGAAAACAGCTGTATGGTACGGCCTGACCTGAATGCCACCGCCGAAGCCCGTGTGAAAGGACTGGTGGGTCTGCGAGAATGTGTCCAGCAGCTCATTGATCTGCAAATGGACGCCGCCACACCGGACAGCGCCATCCAGGACAAACAGGCCGAACTGAACCGGCTCTATGACAGCTTCTCTGCAAAATATGGTCTTATCAATGACCGGGCGAACCGGCTGGCCTTTGCTGATGATTCCAGCTACTATCTGCTCTGCGCGCTGGAAGTCATTGACGAGGACGGCAAGCTGGAGCGCAAGGCGGATATGTTCACCAAGCGCACCATCAAGCCCCACAAGGCGGTGGACACTGTGGATACCGCAAGTGAAGCTCTGGCCGTATCAATTTCCGAAAAAGCCTTTGTCGATATGGCGTATATGGCGGAGTTGACCGGCAAGACCGGCGACGAACTGGCCGCCGAGCTAAAAGGCGTGATCTTCCGTGTACCTGGGCAGTTGGAGAAAGACGGCACTCCCCATTATGTAACAGCCGACGAATACCTGTCCGGCAATGTGCGGCGCAAGCTGCGTCAGGCACAGCGGGCCGCACAGCAGGACTTCCTTTGCAGTCAATGTGGAGGCCCTTACCGCTGCCCAGCCCAAAGACCTGGATGCGTCGGAGATTGAGGTGCGCCTGGGCGCTACCTGGATCGACAAAGAGTACATCCAGCAGTTTATGTATGAGACCTTCGACACGCCGTTTTATCTCCAGCGCAATATCGAGGTCAACTATTCTTCTTTCACCGCTGAGTGGCAGATCACCGGCAAAAGCTCTGTAAGCCAGAACAATGTGGCAGCCTATACCACCTACGGAACCAGCCGTGCCAATGCCTACAAGATTCTGGAGGACAGCCTGAACCTGCGGGATGTCCGTATCTACGACACCATAGAGGATGCAGACGGCAAAGAGCGCCGGGTGTTGAATGCCAAAGAGACCACCCTGGCCGCCCAAAAGCAGCAAGCGATCCGGGACGCTTTCAAAGACTGGATTTGGAAAGACCCGGACCGCCGCCAAGCTCTGGTCCGCCAGTACAATGAGGAAATGAACTCCACCCGTCCCCGTGAATACGACGGCGGACACATTACTTTCGGTGGTATGAACCCGGCCATCACCTTGCGGGAACACCAGAAAAACGCTATCGCTCATGTGCTGTACGGCGGCAATACGCTGCTGGCACACGAGGTAGGCGCTGGCAAAACCTTTGAAATGGTGCTGCCGCCATGGAGAGTAAGCGCCTGGGCTTGTGTCAGAAATCCCTCTTTGTGGTGCCGAACCATCTGACCGAACAATGGGCGTCGGAGTTTCTGCGGCTCTATCCTTCCGCCAACATTCTTGTCACCACCAAAAAGGACTTTGAGACCCACAACCGCAAGAAGTTCTGCGCCCGCATTGCCACCGGCGATTATGACGCCATCATCATGGGACACAGCCAGTTTGAGAAAATCCCCATCAGCCGAGAGCGTCAGGAACGGCTCCTTCAGGAGCAGATCGACGAGATCACCGAGGGCATTGCGAGGTGAAGTACAGCGGCGGTGAGCGTTTCACGGTCAAGCAGTTGGAACGCACCAAGAAGTCCCTGGAAGCCCGGCTGGAGAAATTGCAGGCCGAGAGCCGCAAGGACGATGTGGTAACATTCGAGCAGTTGGGTGTGGACCGCCTGTTCGTCGATGAGGCGCATAACTATAAAAACCTGTTTTTATACACCAAGATGCGGAATGTGGCAGGTCTCTCCACAAGCGATGCCCAAAAGTCCAGCGATATGTTTGCAAAGTGTCGCTATATGGATGAACTGACCGGAAACCGTGGTGTGATTTTCGCCACTGGCACCCCCGTATCGAACAGCATGACCGAACTTTACACCATGCAGCGGTATCTCCAGTATGACCGCCTGCAAGAGCTGAACATGACCCACTTCGACTGCTGGGCCAGCCGCTTCGGAGAAACCGTCACGGCGCTGGAGCTGGCACCGGAAGGCACCGGCTACCGGGCAAGAACGAGATTCAGCAAGTTTTTCAACCTCCCGGAGCTGATGAACTTGTTCCGTGAAGTTGCCGACATCAAAACCGCCGATCAGCTGAACTTGCCCACCCCGGAGGTGGAATACCACAACATCGTGGCCCAGCTACTGAACACCAAAAAGAGATGGTGCAGGTTCTCTCCGAGCGCGCCTCCAGGGTACACAGCGGCAGCGTTGACCCCTCAGAGGACAATATGCTCAAGATTACCGGCGATGGCCGCAAGCTGGGTCTGGACCAGCGTATCATCAACCAGCTGCTGCCGGATGAACCCGGCACCAAGGTCAATCAGTGTGTGGGTAATATCATGCAGATCTGGCGGGACGGCGAGGCTGACAAGCTGACCCAGCTGGTATTCTGCGACATTTCCACGCCCCAGGCAGCCCCCTCCAAAAAGGCAGCCAAACAGCTGGATAATCCCACACTTCATGCGCTGGAACAGGCTGTGCCGTTGGATGAGCCTGAGCCTGCCTTTACCATGCTATGGAGGACATCCGCCAGAAGCTCATCGCCCAGGGAATGCCCGCCGAGCAGATTGCTTTTATCCACGAAGCCAAGACCGAGGTGCAGAAGAAAGAACTGTTTTCCAAGGTTCGCACTGGGCAGGTGCGCGTCCTGCTGGGCAGCACCTCCAAAATGGGCGCTGGCACCAATGTGCAGGACCGGCTTGTGGCGCTCCATGACCTGGATTGTCCGTGGCGTCCGGGAGACCTTGCCCAGCGCAAGGGCCGTATCGAGCGCAGGGCAACCAGAATCCGCTGGTCCATGTGTACCGCTATGTTACCGAGGGAACTTTCGATGCCTACCTGTGGCAGACGGTGGAGAACAAACAGAAATTCATTTCGCAAATCATGACCAGCAAAAGCCCGGTCCGCTCCTGCGATGATGTGGACGAAACGGCGCTGTCCTTTGCCGAGATCAAGGCCCTGTGCGCCGGAGACCCCCGTATCAAGGAGCGCATGGATTTGGATGTGGAGGTTGCGCGTCTGAAGCTGATGAAAGCTGACCATCAGAGCAAGCAGTACCGCCTGGAGGATCAGTTGCTCAAATACTTCCCCCAGGAAATCGAAACTAACAAGGGGTTTATTAAAGGCTTTGAAGCGGATCTGGAGACCCTGGCCGCCCATCCTCACCCGGAGGATGGCTTTGCTGGAATGGAGATCCGGGGCGATGTGCTGACTGACAAAGAAAACGCCGGTGCAGCCTTGCTAGACGCCTGTAAGGAGGTCAAAGGCTCCGAACCGGTGCAGATCGGCAGCTATCGGGGCTTTACTATGTCCGTGGAGTTTTCCGCTTGGAAACAGGAATATACGCTCCTGTTGAAAGGCCAGATGACCCACCGGGCAAGCCTCGGCACAGACCCGCGCGGAAACCTCACCCGTATCGACAATGCACTGGCTCAAATGCCTCAGCGTTTGGAAGCCGTGAAAAACCAGCTGGACAACCTTTACCAACAGCAGGCCGCAGCCAAAGAGGAAATCGGAAAGCCGTTTCCCTTTGAGGATGATCTGCGAGTCAAGTCCGCCCGTCTGGTGGAACTGGACACGCTGCTGAACATTGACGCAAGGGCCATGCCCAGCCGGAAACTGTGGTTGCCAAGAGCGCACGGCCTTCGGTGCTGGACAGCTTGAAGCGCCCGGTGCCACCCCGTAGCCTGAAAAGAAACCGAAACAACATGAGGAGGTGCGATAACATGAATACCAACGATCTGAATACGGCCCTTTATGAGAAGATGGCCGCTGAACAGGACAAATACCGGGACTGGCTGAAAAGCCAGCCCCCGGAGGAAATCCTGCACCATACCTATGAGTACACCGTCCGGGAGGACATTGTGATGGCGATGGAGGACTTGGAGCTGACCGATGCCCAGGCCCAGGCGCTTTTGGATTCGCCTACACCGCTGGCCGATGTGTACCGTCACTTTGAGAAGCTGGAGACCGGCTACATGGATGTGATCCGGGACAGCATTGAAAACCGAGCGGATGATGTGTGTAAGGTTTTGGAAGAACAGCGGTCCATCCCTCTCTATCTCCATTCTGCCGCCTATGCGTCCCAGCATGGGGAGATGGCACAATATAACCGCTCTTATCAGGCAAACTTTGACTGTAAAGAGGCCATTGAACACGCCATCAGCGCCCACTATGCGGATAACCGACTGGATACGGAGTCTGCGGTTAAGGCGGTGCTGGAAAAGTTCGGGTCGGAACGAGTACAGTTCATCCTTGCCAACACCATCCAGCATAAGGACAGCGACGGTCGCGTTTCCCGTGACAACAAAGCCTGGGCAAAGACCATTCCCATGCCGGAGGACAGCGGCACTTCGCGCCACTGTGCTTATCTGGTTGTGGATGAGGTCAATCTTGGTCTGACCGATCTGTTTACACGGCAGGCACGAAAAACGCTTCAGGAACCGGAGAAAGGCTCTGTCTTGCAAAAGCTCAAACAGGAGCCTACCACCCACAAGCCTGCTTTATCGAAGAAACAGGAGCCGGAACGATGAGCGCCAAAAAGCGTAAACGGGATGTGCCGGTCCTGTTTTGGGTTTCCGATGCGGAGATGGAAGCGATCCAGCAGAAAATGGCACAGTTCGGAACAAAAAACCTGAGCGCCTATCTGCGGAAGATGGCTGTGGACGGCTATGTGGTACAGCTGGACTTGCCGGAGCTGAAGGAACTGGTATCCTGTTGCGCCGAAGCAGCAATAACCTGAACCAGCTCACCCGACGGGTACATGAAACGGGGCGGATTTATGATGCTGACCTGGAGGATATAGCCAACGGCAGGAGCAGTTATGGGAGGGCGTGAAAGAAATCCTAACCCAGCTTTCCAGGCTTTCGTAACAGGGATATATGCCCCAACTGCGGAGGGAGGAACGGCGTTCTTTTCGCCGCGCCTTCCTCCGTTTTTTCTTTTGCCCATATCCTTGTCTTTTTGAAATGTTGGAAGGATAATATGGGTAGAAAACAGATTGCCGCAAAGGAGTTGAGAATAGATGAAAACCTTTGAGAAGGTGTTGGAGATTTTTCGTGAGTATTTGGACTGTGATCTAGAGGAAGAAGTCCTCCCTTGTCGAGAAGGTTATCTCCGCGTCACATGGAATGGAGATTCCCGCTACTGTGTGGATGGACTTCTCAGCCGGACACCGGACGAACTATTCGAGGTGCTGTTATCTGATTATCGCAGCTATGAGGAACTGCGGCTAACCAAAGGATGCCGAGAAGTGACGGAAGAAGATGAAAGACAGGCAGAAATTCTCTGTCAGAGCTTTCGGGAACGATGGAAGGAGGAAGAAAAATGAGGGCGATCTGGTTCATTCTGAAACTGCCGTTGAAGATTTTAATGGCTCCGGTGATTCTGTCGCTGACCCTGTTCGTCTGGATTTGTGTGGGGATTGTCTATGTCTCCGGTTTGGTGCTGGGGCTTATCAGCATGGTGGTTGCCTGCTGGGTGTGGCAGTTCTGATTACTTACTCCTTGCAAAACGGCATTATCCTGCTGGTGATAGCATTTCTCATTAGTCCCTATGGTTTGCCAATGGCTGCAATCTGGCTACTGGGCAAGGTACAGGACTTGAAGTTTATCATTCAAGATTTGGTTTATGGATAATATGAAAACCTCCGACGAATTTCGTCGGAGGTTTTATGGTTCTAGGTTATCTTCTTGAAAAAGCGGCGATGCAAAAAAGGTATCTATCCCAATCCCCATTCCTTGGCACATCTCATGAATGATCCGTAGCTTAACCGAATCATACGAGCAGTTGATGACATTTCCAATCGTAGACTTGGGAACACCGCTTTTCATATACAGTTGATATTGTGTCATTTTTCTTTCATCTAGTAATTCTAACAGACGTTTGCTTACCGCCTCGTTTAGCTTCATTCTATACACCGCCCCTGTGACTGTACTATATTTAGTATATGGGCAGTTTTGCTAAAATTGGTCCCTGTACCTGTACTAATAGAGCTATTTGCAGTATGATGGTAATAGGGGTGCCATCGTATGAACGTAACTTTTTGTGGCCATTCGCAAATCACAAAGGCAGACAATATTGCGAATTGGCTTCGCAATGTAACACAAGACCTAATTGAGCAAGGAGCAACAACTTTTTATCTTGGAGGATATGGAGAGTTCGACAGTTTAGCAGCGTCTATTTTACGGGAACAAAAGAAAAAGTATCCGCAAATCGAGCTGGTTCTTGTATTGGCATATTTGAACACTGGCCGGGATGTTTCTGGCTATGACAGTACCGTGTATCCACCGCTGGAAAACGTACCGCGCCGTTTTTCGATTTCTCATAGAAATCGCTGGATGGTAGAGTCCGCCGATGTAGTGGTGGCCTATGTTCTCCATGATTGGGGCGGAGCAGCCACAACGTTACGGTGTGCCAAACAGAAAAAGAAGCAGATTATTTCATATCGTGATGAAATGGGCAGCTGAGGTTGTCTATTTTGCTGCCACTTCATATTTCCAAAACTGTTGAACGTTAAGCTGTCGGTAAAATTATGCCGAATTTTCATCACTTTACTTTTGAACTAATATTGCTTATAATATTAGTGTGAAAGGAAGTGGTACGGTGGGACAATTTGAACAGCTGGATCAGCTGCTGGAAACACAGGATGGGATGCTGCGAACAGCTCAAGTAGTATCTGCTGGTATTTCTAAGCCTGTTTTTTATGATTATGTGCACTCACGGGAATTGGAGCGGGTCGCGCATGGAATTTATCTTTCCAAGGATGCCTGGTCGATGCCATGTACTTACTTCATCTGCGGGTCGAACAGGCAGTGTTTTCCCATGAGACAGCTTTATTTTTTCACGATCTGACAGACCGCGAGCCGCTGGAATATACGGTCACAGTCAAGACCGGATATAATCCCTCCAAGCTGAAAGCAGAGGGCGTACAGGTATTCACCATTAAGGCGGAACTGCATGGGGTGGGCCTGACAACGGCTCAGACACCATTTGGCATACAGTTCCTGTCTATGACCTGGAGCGCACCATCTGCGACCTGCTCCGCAGCAGGAACAACATGGAGATGCAGACTTTTCAAGGGGCATTAAAGATGTATGCCAGAAGAAAAGACAAAGACCTGCGGACATTGATGCGGTATGCCGGTATGTTCCGGGTAGAAAAAATTCTGCGGCAGTATTTGGAGGTGCTTTTATGATAAAACAGCAAGGCAGTTGAAGGATCTGATCCGCAATCTTTCCAGAAAAAAATCTGCGGACGCCCAGCTCTTGATGCGGAACTACATGATGGAGCGTTTTCTGGAGCGTATCTCCCTTTCTGAATATCGTGACAAATTTATTCTGAAAGGCGGTATGCTGGTAGCGGCTATGGTTGGTCTGGATGCCCGTTCCACGATGGATTTGGACGCTACTGTAAAAGGAGCCAATGTCAATGTGGAGGACATAGAGAATTTGATTTCCGCTATTGTGAGTGTCCCGCTTGATGATGGCGTCAAATTCCAGCTGAAAAGTATTTCGGAGATTATGGATGAGGCGGAATATCCGGGGATTCGCGTAAATATGACTACAACCTTTGACGGTGTGGTGACGCCTTTGAAGATTGACATTTCCACAGGGGATGCCATTACCCCCAGGGAGATCCGCTACTCTTTCAAGCTGATGCTGGAAGATCGCTCCATTGATATTTGGGCGTACAATCTGGAAACGGTTCTGGCCGAAAAGCTGGAAACGATCATTACCAGAACTACCACCAACACCCGCATGAGAGATTTCTATGACATTTATATTCTGGAACAGCTGCATGGGAATACATTGGACCCTCAGATTCTCCATGATGCGCTGCGGGCCACTGCTCACAAACGCGGGACAGAACGACATCTTGCAGAAGCTGCCGAAGTTTTTGAGGAAGTGGAGAACAGCTCGGTTATGCAGAAACTTTGGGAATCGTACCGCAAAAAATTTTCCTATGCGGCAGATCTGGAGTGGAACATCATCATGGGGGCGGTGCGCAGTTTATACGCTCTCAGTGAAAAGGAATCGAGCCTATGAAGAAGCACGGCCATTATTGTAAAGTCTGCGGAGAATATAAGGCTAATGAAAAATTTTCCGGCAAAGGTCATGCGGCGCACGTCTGTAAATCCTGTGCTTCTTTGCCGCCGGAGAAGCAAGCGGAGCAAATGACAATAAACCGCTTGCTGAATCTCCCATGGAGATTATCAAAGGAGCAGATTTCCTGGCTGAAGAACCGAATGAAAGATAAGCGCCGGGAAGTTCGTGCGCTGGCAAAAGAACAATACGAGATGAGGTTTCCTCCGAAGCGGTTAGAGGACATCGAGGACAATTTTGATTTTCTCGATGAGGACGATTTAATAGAATAACAAAAGCGGTCTGCACCATGCAGGCCGTTTCTTTTTTGGAAAGGAGGTCTCCCTTATGGCAACCACACGCATCATGCCGCTGCATATCGGCAAGGGTCGGACTGAGAGCCGTGCCATCAGCGATATTATTGACTATGTGGCAAATCCCCAAAAGACCGACAACGGAAAATTGATTACCAGCTATGGATGTGACAGCCGCACTGCTGATGCAGAGTTTCTGTTGGCAAAGCGGCAGTATATTGCCGCCACCGGACGAGTGCGCGGTACAGATGATGTGATCGCCTACATGTGCGCCAGTCGTTCAGGCCCGGAGAGATCACACCGGAGGAAGCCAACCGGCTGGGCATAGAATTTGCCAGGCGGTTCACCAAAGGCAATCATTCCTTTGTGGTCTGCACCCACATCGACAAATCGCATATTCATAATCACATCATCTGGTCGGCGGTCAATATGGATTGTGACCGGAAGTTCCGTAACTTTTGGGGAAGCACCAGAGCTGTTCGACGTTTAAGTGACACCATTTGTATCGAGAACGGACTATCCATTGTGGAGAACCCCAAGCCCCACGGAAAAAGCTACAACAAGTGGCTGGGCGAACAAGCCAAGCCCTCCCATCGGGAACAGCTACGGGTGATGATTGACCGGGCGCTGGAGCAAAAGCCAGCAGACTTTGACACACTTCTGCAACTGCTTTCCGAGATGGGCTGCGAGGTATCTCGGCGCGGGAAAGCAATCCGCCTTAAAGCTCCCGGCTGGAAGAATGTAGCCCGTATGGATGACAAGCTGGGAGCCGGGTACAGCGAAACAGAAATCCGTGCGGTGCTGGCTGGAGAAAAGCAGCACACGCCCCGCAAGAAATCCACCGTGCAGCCGGAGCCACCCAAGGTCAATTTGCTGGTGGATATTCAGGCAAAATTGCAGGCCGGGAAAGGTGCTGGATATGCACGCTGGGCCAAGGTTTTTAACTTAAAACAGATGGCGCAGACCGTGAATTTTCTTACCGAACATCACCTACTGGACTATACAGAGCTGGAAGAAAAAGCGGTGGCGGCTACCGCCCATCACAATGAGCTGTCAGCGCAGATTAAGGCGACGGAGAAACGCATGGCAGAGATCGCCGTCCTGCGTACCCATATCGTTAATTATGCCAAGACCCGCGAGACCTATGTTGCCTATCGCAAGGCCGGTTATTCCCGAAAATTTCGGAGGAACATGAGCAAGAAATTCTGCTCCATCAGGCGGCAAAAAATGCCTTTGATGAGATGGGAGTGAAGAAGCTGCCCAAGGTCAAAGACCTGCAATCTGAGTATGCCAAACTGCTGGAGGAAAAGAAGAAAACCTACGCCGAGTACCGGCGTTCCCGTGAGGAAATGCGGGAACTTTTGACGGCAAAGGCCAATGTGGATCGGCTGCTGAAAATGGATGAGGAACAGAAAAAAGAACAAGAAAAAGACCACGGCCAGCGGTAAGCCGGTCATGGTCATAAGCGTCCATCGGACGCGTAGCCGCAGAATGAAATTCTGCGTTCAAAGGGGCTTGGGGCGCTGCCCTCAACAAGCAAAGCAGAGGGGGAAATCACGTCAGGATTTTTCCCTCTGTGGGCCGAGTGTATTAACACCGGCATTGCTTGCCACTTTTGTTCGCAAACAATATCCGTATCCTTTACACGATGATTTACTTTTATTATCATAGTCGTAATAAGTATATAAACTACTTACATATAAGCACCTAAAATATGAAAGGGCTGATAAAATGATGACCTTTGAAAAGGTTTTAGAAGTATTCAACGATTACCTAAATAAAGATAGTGTTTTGGAGGTGGTGAACACTAAGCGAGGATACACCGTTATGATTTGGGATGAAAAAGATGAGCAATGGTTTGGTGTGGAACATTGCAAAGCCCCCGAGCTTTTACGGGATGCCTTACTTGATGGCTATCGTGATTTTTTAGAGCAACAACTTACTCATAACCGCAGGAGTTTAACCGAAACAGAAATCTTAGATATTCAAAACCGATGTGAACAGCTTTATGATTTGTGTGGAGAATAAAAAAATAACCTAAAAAGTGCGATAGCCTGTGTAGGTGTCGCACTTTTTTCAGTTGGCTTGCTTACGAAACAGCGTTAATTATTCCGCAGTTTCTCTTGCCTTTTTCAAGCCTTGAGCCGTAGCTTCCATCACGATAAGCTCCTTTTCTTCCATATCATTCAACAGTACATCAACTTGTTTGCGGCGATTGTTGTCGCCATCTTCATTGCATGGAAAAAAGAACTGGTCTACAGAGATGTCAAGCAAGGTAGTAATGAGATAAAATTTGTTAAGCCTTGGGTGCTGCCCCCTGTTCTCTATATACATAATAGAGCGTGGCGTAAGGTCTACCAGTGGGCAAGATATTCCTGTGTCCACCCTTTTGCTTCCCGAGCTTTTTTTTATCGCTATACCTAACGGCTTAAAATCAAGTTTTCTTTCATCTTGGTACATTTTAATATCATCCTATATCATTGTACATTTCGGGTGATGATATTTGAACGAAGTATGATTTTATGTTTAGTAGTGTATAATTTCGTATTAGTGGAGAGAAACTTGCTATTATTCGTCATTCCGTATATAATAATTATATACTCTTTGCGAAAGGAAGTTGATATTATGAATTACATTTCTGTGAAAGCCGCTTCTGAAAAATGGGGCATATCGGAAAGACGGATACAAAAATTATGTGAGGAAAATCGCATTGACGGAACTGAAAAATTTGGTCGTGCATGGATGATACCAAAAGATGCAGAAAAACCCGTTGATGGACGTATGAAAACAAGGAACAAACAGGAGGAGAATCATGGAATTTAATGAAAAGCTACAACAGCTTAGGACTGGAAAGAACTTAACGCAGGAACAACTTGCGGAGCAATTATATGTATCAAGAACAGCCATTTCAAAATGGGAAAGCGGCAAGGGTTACCCTAACATTGAGTCGCTCAAGTGTATTTCTAAATTCTTTTCTGTGACCATAGATGAACTGCTATCGGGCGAAGAACTGATTACACTTGCCGAAACTGAAAATCGTTCCAACTTGAAAAAAATTTACAGTTTCATTTATGGAATATTAGATATGATGGCGGTTACTTTTATACTTTTGCCGTTGTATGGTAACCTTGTTGACGGATATATTTATTCTGTCAATCTACTTTCATTTACAGACACTACCCCAATATATCTTGCAATCTATTGGATTGTTTTTATTGTTTTGATTGCACTTGGGATAGCGAAACTGATGTGTGTTTGTTTTGAAAAGGAATCATGGAGCAACATAATCACAAAATGCTCTCTCGTGCTGAGTACGCTTTTTATCTGCTTCTTCGCTGCGGCAAGACAACCCTATGTAACCGCCCTTATGTTTCTGCTATTTGTTGCTAAAATATTTGTCTGGATAAAGCAAACCCAAACAAAGTAAAATGCCATAAACCCTTTAAAATAGGCTCTGACACGATAAGTGTCGGAGCTTTTTTCGTGCTGACATCTATTGTGTCGGCATTGTGACGGTAGATTTCTTGGCTTCTATGCAATACTCGTGGATAATAAGATTGTGGTCAGCGAAAACAAGAACAGCAACCCACGGAAAGGAGAATCAAATATGGATTATATCATTGAAACAGAAAATCTTACGAAGCGATACGGAACAGCCACCGTTGTCGATAAGGTAAATCTTCATGTGCCAAAGGGCAAAATTTATGGTTTGCTCGGCAGAAACGGAGCAGGCAAAACCACAGCAATGAAAATGATGTTGCAGCTTGCTTTCCCAACGGAGGGAACGGTACGCTTGTTTGGCACAAACTATAAGGAAAATATCCATACCCTTTATAGCAAAGTAGGCTCTATTATCGAAACACCGGGATTTTACAGTAATTTAACAGGGTATGAGAATTTGCAAATTCTCGCTAAACTGCGAGGGGGAGTATCTAAAAGTGGAGTAGAAAAAGCTCTTGAAGTTGTGGGGCTGCATAAGGAGAAAAGAAAAGTCTTTTCCGATTATTCCCTCGGAATGAAGCAACGGCTTGGTATTGCCGCCGCCATTATGCACGAGCCGGAGCTTTTAATACTTGACGAACCGATTAACGGACTTGACCCCATTGGAATAGTTGAAATACGCTCATTTTTATCTGAACTTAGTCACAATCATGGCATTACCATTTTTATCTCAAGCCATGTTTTAAGCGAGATTGAACAGATAGCAGATATTATCGGCGTTATGCACGAGGGGCATTTAGTAGAGGAAGTGAATATATCCGAGCTTCACAAAAGGAATCGAAAATACATTCAATTTGATTTATCTGACAGTGAGATAGCCGGAAAGATTTTAGAAAACCACTACCACATGACGGATTTTACAGTGCAGGACGGTACGGTGAGAATTTATGACTTTAGCCAAAGTGTTGGAGAAATCAATCGAGAATTTGCACGAAATGGACTGCTCGTGACAAGGATAAATGATAGTGAGGAAAACTTAGAGGACTACTTTTCTAAACTGATTGGAGGTGGCGGTATTGCTTAATCTTATTTCTTGTGAATTATTAAAACTAAAGCGTTCAAAATGGTGCTAATTAGTGTGGCAGGGGTATTATCTACCCCACTTTTGATGTTAATAGAAGCCTTGCAAACACATTTTGATAAGCCGGAGATTATCTTTACCTTGTCTGACATATACAGCGACAGTGTACTGTATATCATGCTGCTGGTAAACATTATGATATATGTGGCAATTGCAGCTTACTTGTTTAGCAGAGAGTACACAGAAAGCACCCTCAAAACCATATTGCCCATACCCATTTCAAGGACAAAACTATTAATTGGAAAATTTTGCACCCTGCTTCTTTGGATTGTTATGCTAACCCTTGTAACATGGCAGGTATATTTATCGTTTGTGGGCTATATGACGCTGTCTTTACATTGGAGGGATATAGCTTACTAGTGGCAATAGTATGGCTCCCCAAGTTTTTGTTTGGCAGTATCCTGATGTTTTTAACAGTTTCTCCTTTTGTGTTTGTTGCTATGAAAACAAAAGGATTTGTCGCCCCGATGATTGGCTCTGCGTGATTGTCATGGGAAGTGCCGCACTTTCAAATCAAGAATGGGGAGCGTTGTATCCGTGGACAGCCACCTATTTCTTGGTGCAGGGTAAACTTCAGAGTACCGGCTATCCTACACTGCTGTCTGTATCTATTATTATTCTTGTATCAGCAGTTGGTTTTCTTATGACCTTTCATCATTTTAAAAAGGAGGATTTGAAATAATGGTACTTGATTTTATAGAAATTTTAAAAGTTATTTTTCTTGGAATTGTTGAGGGTATTACTGAGTGGCTACCTATCAGCAGCACAGGACATATGATTCTTGTGGACGAATTTATCACACTTAATATGAGCGAAGCATTTAAAGAAATGTTTTTTGTTGTTATTCAACTTGGAGCTATACTCGCAGTGGTTGTAATGTTTTGGAACAAGATGTTTCCCTTTCAATTTAAGAACAAAGCACAGTCAATTGTTAAAAAGGATACTTTCTCGTTGTGGTTCAAGGTTGCGGTAGCTTGTGTACCGTCAGCTATTATGGGGATTCTATTTGATGATTATTTGGATGCTTACCTCCAAACCCCCATTGTGATTTCAATCATGTTAATCTTTTATGGTTTGTTATTCATTCTCATAGAAAATTGGAATAAAAAGCGTACTCCTACTACTATGGCACTTTCTGACATCAGCTATAAAACAGCAATCTTGATAGGGGCATTTCAAGTGTTATCACTTATACCCGGCACATCACGGTCGGGAGCAACGATTATAGGTGCTTTACTCATAGGAGTTTCACGAGTGGCAGCAGCAGAGTTTACTTTTTTCCTCGCAGTACCTACTATGCTTGGAGCAAGTGCTTTTAAGCTGTTAAAATTCGGGTTTGAATTTACAAGTGCAGAACTGCTCGCTCTTGTTCTCGGTATGGCTGTGGCATTTGCGGTATCTGTCTTAGTAATTAAATTCCTAATGAACTTTATCAAAAAACATGATTTTAAGGTGTTTGGTTGGTATCGAATTGTGCTTGGTATACTTGTTGTACTTATAAAATCTTAATAATGCGTTTTCTTTGTGCGCGAATAAAAATGCCAGTTGGTCCTTAAGATCAGCTGGCATTTTTGTTTCTGGGGATGGAAAACAACCCAGAGATTCTCGTTGTCGATCTCCTCCTGATTTTAGTTTGCATGGTGAATTTTGCAAATTGAATCTACAGGAGGTTAATAATGGGATTTAATTATGGATATGAGAAAAAGAAGTTTGATAGTAGATGGAAGCGTTTAGAAGTTGAGTATTGTGATGCAGGGATGAGCGAAGAACAGATTGCTGCCATGAAAGAATATGACTGGGCATGGTTTTGCAGTCAAAGGGTTTTTCAAAACCATACGCAACCAATACCTTGTGAACAATATGATGAAGTATGTGGTCAATCACAGCTGTTCCGAAAGTTTGCATCGTTATCTTATCAATGGGATGTTGATAAGATTGATCAAACGCGATATGGATGGTTGGCTTCGGTGGAAAACGAACAACTACTGTTGAGATTGAAGAAGCTGTCGAAGAAAGATTTGGAGCTATTGACATTACTTTTTGTGGATGGTTATCGTCAAATTGATGTAGCACGTCTTTGGCATTGTTCCAGAAGTGCTGTTGCACAAAGATTTAAAAAAATAAAAATTTTGAAATACACTTAACAATGAAGCGTATCAGTGCCTACCATTGAGAAGAACATTCTCCCAATGTGGAGCTTGACAATTTCATAGACGGCATTTCCGGTACATAACCTATGTACGAGCGAATCAGGCACGCCGCGAAGATGGACAGCCCCAGGAGGTGATGAATAGGACTGTTCCGAGCGATCCACGTCAGCCTGATACCCGAAAGTGGCATTTCAGGGCGCGATGACTGCATAGGGGTTAAAGATACTTCCTCACGGCCTCCTAAAGACTTGGGGGGAACTCTGCGGCGCACGAGTAAAACGACGCTGTGGAGTTATGACAGCCGCGCCAGCGGAGACCGGAATGTCCCCATCGCCAGGGGTGCGTGGCAAATGTGGCGAGTAAATTTTTCAAAGTCAGATACCATGCGCTGGCAGCTTCGGTTGCCAGCGCATTCATGTGATTTTGAAAGCAACAACACATCTTTGACAGAAAGGGGGACCACCTATGGAAAAATTGATTTCGCGGAAAGAGGCTGCCAAATTACTGGGGATTAGCATTGCCACTTTGGATGCAGCTCGAAACAGTGGGCTAATTTCCTATGTTCAGTATGTGCAAAATGGTTGCGTGTACTTTACAGATGCTGGCCTTCAGGAGTATATCGCAAAATGCACCCATCGTGCAAAGCCAGTGGAAAAAAGCGCTACATACCGCAAGCTGCGAAGTGTCCGAGCTTGAGCTGTTCCGTATCCTTGCTGGAACCTAATATGTCTGATAAAACAAAGGTACAGCGCTGGACATTATTCTTAGGAGGTGACGGAATTGGCAAAAAGAAAAAGGGCAATTCCTCAATATGGTACGGTCGTGCTTAACGGCATTGAATATTATAGAACCAGAGTCGAAGATTCGGATGGAAACAGAGTGGCGCTTTATGCAAAGACGCCCGAAAAGCTTTATGACAAGGAACTGGAGGCGTTAGAGCAGATTGACAGTACTACGTTTCGTCGAAGATCGCCTACGGTTGCTGAGTACTGTGAGAAGTGGCTGCTGATGCAGTCCGTCCATGTTCGGGCCACCACCTTGACAGATTATACCTCTAAGGTGCGGCGGCACATTATTGGAGGGCTGGGAGACAAGAGAATGCTGATGTATCCCTGGATGACATCCAACTTGCCTCGTACCTGTTTCCAAGAAGTCGGCTTCGGTTTATAAGTCTGTGGTGATTCTCTGCAAGTCCATTTTCCGGGCGGCCAAGGAGAGCCATGTGATTGACGAGGACCCGACCATATACCTGGATGCAAAGGGAGGAGTTCCCCAGGAAGAAAGACAGGCATTGACGGATGAACAGGTTGAGCGGCTTTTGGACACGATCCGGGATTTGCCGCCCTATGTATTTGTGATGATCGGTTTATATGCCGGTCTGCGCCGGGAAGAAATCCTGGCGCTGCAATGGGATTCTGTGTATCTGGATGCAGAGGCTCCGTACTTAACGGTACGGCGGGCATGGCACACAGAACATAACAGGCCGGTCATTCTTACCGAGCTAAAGACCAAAGCGGCACAAAGAAACATTCCTCTCCCGGTCTGTCTGGTTGAATGTCTGAAAGATGCAAAGAAAAAATCCACTTCGGATTATGTGATTGCCAATCGGGACGGTGATCCGCTATCCTATACACAGTTTAAGCGGCTGTGGCAGTATATTGTGACGCGGACTGCAAAGCCGAGAATGGCCAGAAAACTTGTGGACGGAAAGTATGTAAAATATATGCTTTACCCGAAACTTGGAGAAAAAGCCAGGAATAACGGCCATGTGGTATATAGCCTGGATTTTGAAGTGACACCGCATCAGCTGCGGCACACCTACATCACCAATCTGATTCATTCTTCGGTGGACCCCAAAACGGTACAATATTTGGCGGGCCATGAAAGCAGCAAAATCACGATGGACATTTACGCAAAGGTCAAATACAACAGGCCGGATGATCTTGTCAAAGCAATGGGCTGTGCCTTTGACTTATGGGACGCTGTGTAAGTTCCGAACAATTCAGAAAATGAAGTAAGAGCGAGACAAGGATGTCTCGCTCTTAGTTTTTCCTTGGCCGTATCTTTGATTCAATTTGAAATCTCTGATAAAAAGGAGGTGTAGATACATCACCACGCGAGAAAGGAAATTAATTATGGCAAAGAAGAAAAAAACATACCTCAATATGGAACCGTCACACGAAAGGGTGTCCTGTATTACAGAACCCGGATTCTGGACGCAGACGGCAAGCAGGTGAGCTTGTATGGGACTACCTGCGAGGAACTGTACGATAAAGAGCAGGAGGCGAGACGCCAGGTAGCGGAGATCATCTTCCACCGGGAGCATCCTACTGTGGCCGAGTATTGTGAGAAGTGGCTGTTGATGCAATCCGCAAAAGTGTCGCCGGCTACACTGAAGGCTACGCCTCCAATATGAAGAACTACATTATCAAGCCTTTGGGAGATATGTATATGGAGGAAGTAACAGCGGATGATATTCGTCTGGCGCTGATCCCATTGTCCAATAAGTCCGAGAGCCTGCACAATACGGTGAATATGCTCCTCAAGTGCATTTTTTACTCGGCAGAGCGGAGCCAGTTGCTGGAATACAATCCGTGTGAGGGGATTTCGGCAAAAGGAGGGAAACCGACCCAAAAGAAAGATTCGCTGACAGACCAGCAGGTGGAAGTGCTGCTGGAAACCGTCAAAGGACTTCCGCCGTATCTGTTTACCATGATCGGCTTATATGCCGGTCTGCGCCGAGAAGAAGCTCTCGCCTTGCAATGGGATTGTGTGTTCCTCGATGCACCCACTCCATATATCTCTGTGCGGCGCGCATGGCGATCAGAGCATAACAGACCGGTTATCTCTACAACGCTTAAGACGAAAGCAGCAAGAAGGGATATTCCCATTCCCAAATGCCTTGTGAATTGTCTGCGGGAAGCCAAGGCTGCCTCCAAATCGGAATATGTGATTGCCGATAGTGAGGGACAGCCCTTGTCATATTCGCAGTTCAAACGTGTCTGGCAGTACATCGTTGTTCGGTCTACCAAGGAGCGTACCTATTATAAGTATGTGAACGGACAGAGCATCAAGTACACTGTTCAGCCGAGTCTGGGAGGACATCAGAAAAACAATCCCAACATTGTGTATAGCCTGGACTTCGATGTGACACCGCACCTGCTGCGGCATACCTACATCACCAATCTTCTGTATGCAGGTGTTGACCCCAAGACGGTCCAGTACCTTGCCGGACATGAGAACAGCAAGACAACTATGGACATCTATGCAAGAGTAAAGTATAATAAACCAGAACAGCTATTCGATGTAGTAAATTCTGCATTTCATCAAGCTGTCCCCTCGTAAAAGTGGCCTGTTTTTTGGTTAAGGAATAGGACAACCGAGGGGCCGAGGCTCAAAAAAGCCCGGAATATCAAGGAAAATCATCGCTCAGACGATTGAAGTACGGCCTCAAGGCTGCCCGTCGCGCTCCGCAGTTCAGCAAGCGCTAAACTTTATCAAAAGTGGTCAAAAACCCCGGAACTACGCGGTTTCCGGGGTTTTTCCTTTTCAAATGGTTTGACGCAATTTGACAGAACGAAGCCTCTTTTAACCCGTTTTCTATGGGTTAATGGTGGACAACCACCCCAAAAAGAGGCTTATGGGTTAAAAAATAGGACAACCGAGACGCGATTTTGGGATGCCAAGGGGATGTTTATTTATACATCTCCAAGAGACCTTTTTCGTGAAAACGGTTTGTCTGAATTTGACCTAATTTGAACAAAAGAGAATAAATCTAATCGCCAAGCGCTCAGTATTTTCTACTGGGCGCTTTTTGCGTTTCCGGGGAATTTCATTCCGGGATAAGAAAAGGCCGTCACTTTCAATTTTTGAAGTGGCGGCTTTTTCTATTTCCAGAAGCCATAGAACAATTCAGAAATGAGGTGAAGTCATTGAACACGCAAATCATCGCCATCGCCAACCAGAAAGGCGGCGTTGGCAAGACAACCACCTGCGCGAACCTGGGGATTGGGCTGGCGCAGGCCGGAAAGAAAGTCCTGCTGATTGACGGAGACCCGCAAGGCAGCCTGACCATCAGCCTGGGCCACCCCCAGCCGGACAAGCTGCCCTTTACCCTGTCCGACGCGATGGGCCGTATCCTGATGGACGAGCCGCTGCGCCCCGGCGAGGGTATCCTGCACCACCCGGAGGGCGTTGACCTGATGCCCGCAGACATCCAGCTCTCCGGCATGGAGGTCTCCCTGGTGAACGCCATGAGCCGAGAGACCATCCTGCGGCAGTATCTGGACACGCTCAAGGGACAGTATTCCCATATCCTGATTGACTGCCAGCCATCCCTGGGTATGCTCACGGTCAACGCCCTGGCCGCCGCCAACAGGGTCATAATCCCCGTTCAGGCGGAGTACCTGCCCGCCAAGGGCCTGGAACAGCTGCTCCAGACCGTAAACAAGGTGAAGCGGCAGATCAACCCCAAGCTCCAGATCGACGGCATATTGCTGACGATGGTGGACAACCGCACCAACTTCGCCAAGGAGATTGCCGCCCTGCTGCGGGAGACCTATGGCAGCAAAATCAAGGTGTTCGGCACCGAGATTCCCCATTCTGTCCGGGCAAAGGAGATCAGCGCCGAGGGCAAAAGCATTTTTGCCCATGACCCTAATGGCAAGGTGGCCGAGGGCTATAAGAATCTGACCAAGGAGGTGATAAAACTTGAAAAGCAGCGCGAAAAAAGTAGAGCTGGCTCCATACGATGATTTGTTTTCCACCGAGGAAAGCCGCCAGGATGCCAAGCTGGAGAAGATACAGGAAATTCCGCTGTCTGAGCTGCACCCATTTAAGGGGCATCCCTTCAAAGTCAAGGATGACGAGGCCATGATGGAGACCGCCGACAGCGTTCGGCAGTATGGTGTTCTGGTTCCGGCGATCGCCGCCCGGACCCGGAGGGCGGCTATGAGCTGGTTGCCGGTCACAGGCGGCACCGGGCCAGTGAGCTGGCCGAGAAAGAAACCATGCCTGTCATTGTCCGAGACCTGGACGATGATGCTGCCACTATCATCATGGTGGACAGCAACTTACAACGTGAAAGCCTGCTCCCCAGCGAAAGGGCCTTTGCTTACAAGATGAAGCTGGAGGCTATGAAACACCAAGGCGCACGGGGGGACTTAACTTCGTCCCAACTTGGGACGAAGTTGCGTGCAGATGAATTGTTGGCGCAGCAGGCTGGTTCGAGTAGGAACCAGGTGCAGCGCTATATCCGCCTGACGGAGCTGATTCCCGAACTGCTGGATATGGTCGATGAAAAGAAAATCGCCCTCAATCCGGCTTATGAGCTGTCCTTTCTCAAAAAAGAAGAACAGCGGGATTTGCTGGACGCGATGGACAGCGAACAGGCTACCCCCTCTCTCTCCCAGGCTCAGCGACTCAAGAAATACAGCCAGGAGGGACATCTGACCCTCGATATGATGCGCGTCATCATGGGTGAGGAAAAGAAAAGTGATCTCGACAAAGTGACTTTCACCTCCGACACCCTGCGGAAGTATTTCCCCAAAAGCTATACGCCCCAGCGGATGCAGGAAACCATTATCAAACTGCTGGAGCGTGGCAGAAGAAGCGCCAGAGAGACCAGGAACGATGAAAGGAGCCGCCTATGAGGGATATTTCAGCCCGTGAGCTGAAAGGACACAATATCTTGGCCGTAGAGCGTTTTCAGGACAGCACCCGCTGGATGATCGAGTTTTCCGTTCAGCGCCCTTGTTCCTACGGCTGCCCCGGCGATGATATGCGGCTGTTTCTTACGGAGGACGGGTATCAGGCCGCCCTCGTAAGCCAGAAGCGTCGGGAAATCAAAATCAAGCGGTATGCCCGTGTGATCGAGGGCCATGTGCTCGACTTCAAACCGGACAAGCGCCGCCGCCACCCGTAAACTCATTATCACTACGAAAGGAAAGGAATGAATATGTGTACTGTCCAGAGCATCAAAGATGCCATCCGGGAAAGTTGCCAGTCCCAGTATGATATGGAATCCACCGACATTGACCGGGTTTTGCAGACCCTCCCGTTTTCGGAGCATGAGCCGATGTTCAGTCATCCGCCGAAGTACAAGCGTCCTTACCGGCCCTGGCAGAACAACAAAAACAGCTGAAAGCCACAGTCTTTTTCACGAAGGATTGTGGCTTTTTTCAGTATGACGGGCATGCCGTCAGTCTGTGGTGAAAGTCCACAAGGGGCGTAGTTGCCGATGAACCCCATAGCGACTCCCAAGGTTTACATCGTGAGGTGTGGGCGAGAAGAAGGGATAGCGAAATTGTAGCCTGACGAACAGAAACCTGATATAAGGCGTACATGGCGGACAAGCTGACTGGAGACAGCGAAGTCTAAAGGCAACCGTAACCCATGTGCGTAAATCAGGCAGGTAGACAAGGAAAGACTGGCAGGCTTATCCCGCGAGGTCTCACAGGCGGTAATACTTTCCGTAGTAACAACGAACTGTGAGAAGTCAGCAGAGGCCGTAGTAGGCAAAGTCCTGAAATGGACGTTGCTGAAGGCAGAACAACGTAACCGTGTAATCAAATGTATGCTCCATGGAATACCTGACAGCAGGAAGGGCAAAACGTAAATGAGCAGGTACTGCACAACTTAGGGTGAATCCATGGAAACGGAAAGGAGAAAGCACACAAGGCAATGTCAGAGCTGTTGGAAAAGATACTTTCCAAAGACAACATGAACACCGCATACAAAAGAGTCTGTGCCAACAAAGGTGCAGGAGGAGTAGATGAGGTAACGATTGAAGAACTCGGCGAATATATCAAAGAGAACTGGGAGAGTATCAGGAATCAAATCAGGAACAGGAAGTACAAACCCCAGCCGGTCAGGAGAGTAGAAATACCGAAACCGAACGGTGGAGTGAGAAAACTGGGAATCCCGACCGTAATGGACCGGGTGATTCAGCAAGGTATCGTGCAGGTAATAAGTCCCATGTGTGAGCCGCTGTTTTCGGAATGGAGTTATGGCTTTAGACCGAACAGGAGCTGTGAAATGGCAGTCAGACAGCTGCTCGTATATTTAAATGAGGGATATGAATGGATAGTAGATATCGACTTGGAGAAATTCTTCGATAATGTACCGCAGGACAAGCTGATGAGTCTGGTACACGATATAATCAACGATGGCGATACAGAATCCCTAATCCGCAAGTATCTGAAAGCAGGAGTTATGACGCCGCAGGGATACGAGGAAACAAAACTCGGAACCCCACAGGGCGGAAATCTGTCGCCCCTACTGTCCAACATCATGCTGAACGAACTGGATAAGGAACTGGAAATAAGAGGGCTTCGATTCACGAGATACGCTGATGACTGTGTCATTGCGGTAAAGAGTGAAGCGAGTGCGAAAAGAGTGATGCGGACGGTATCGGACTGGATACAGAGGAAACTTGGGTTAAAGGTCAACATGACGAAGACCCACATCACAAGGCCGTCAAAACTGAAGTATCTTGGTTTCGGATTCTACAAAGACAGCAAGTCGAAAGAATGGAAGTGCAGACCCCACCGGGAATCTGTGAAAAAGTTCAAAGGCAGGCTGAAAGAACTGACTTGTAGGAAAAGGCCTGGGACAGTTACAAGCAAGATTGAGAAAATCAATCAGGTAACAAAAGGATGGATTAACTACTACGCTCTTGGTTCTATGAAAACAGCAATGGCAGAGATAGACACACATTTAAGAACAAGACTCAGAGTAATCATCTGGAAGCAATGGAAAGTTCCAAGCAAGCGGCAATGGGGATTGCAGAAACTTGGAATCGGAAAAGACCTTGCAAGACTGACAGCGTATTGTGGAGACCGCTATTATTGGGTAGTGACTAAGACATGCGTTGTTAGGGCAATCTCTAAAGATGTATTAGCCAGAGCAGGGCTTATAAGCTGTCTTGATTATTACAATGAACGTCACGCCTTGAAGTTATGTTGAACCGCCGTATGCCGAGCGGCATGTACGGTGGTGTGAGAGGGGAGAAAAAAAATCTCCCCTACTCGATTGCCCTTATGAGGATGACGACCCTGTGCTGAATGTTACGGCGGCTTTAGGAGGGAGCCGCCATGAAGCAAAGAGCGTTTCGACATAATGCGACAGGACGCAGGCTATCAAAAAGCCGCTTGCTGTTCATCGTGCTTTACGCCCTTCACACTGAACTATTATGCC
>ENA-OQDE01000445-OQDE01000445.1-human-gut-metagenome-genome-assembly--contig:-NODE-445-length-24775-cov-3.109258_pt1 | contig 24775 bp, 27 predicted proteins | sample MGYA00242768_ERZ504595 | MGnify/ENA primary metagenome ERZ504595 (study PRJEB26092, sample SAMD00036307) | human gut metagenome | host: Homo sapiens | study: EMG produced TPA metagenomics assembly of... | reverse complement strand
TATGCGAATTATTGTTATTTTTGCCTCACATAATTTCTAAACAATAATTAAATTATTTATTCGTATGAAAAAGGCCTTATTATTATTCGCTTTAGTAGCGATAAGTGCGGTGAGTATCAATGCTCAAGACAATCTGAAATGGGGTGTGATGGCAGGTATGAATGTTAGTAAATACACCATTACAGGTTTTGATAGCAGGATAGGTTTTCACGCAGGTGTTAAAGCAGAGTTGGGATTGTCGCAGGATGCGAATGGTAGTGGTGCCTATATGGACTTCGCTGCATTGCTTACATTGAAAGGTGCTAAAATTGATGGAGGATCACTTGCGAGCATAAAATTTAATCCATACTATCTGGAAGTGCCGGTACGTGTCGGGTATAAATATGCCGTCAATGATGATTTTTCATTATTTGGTAGTGTAGGTCCTTATATGGCTGTTGGGCTGTTTGGAAAAGCAAAATTGAAAGTGGACGGTGATATTGCAGATATTGCGGAATTAGGAGGTAACTCGATGTCCGAAGATATATTTGGAGACGATGGTCTAAAACGATTCGACTTCGGTCTTGGACTAAAAGCCGGGGTTGAGTTCAGTAAGAAATATCAAGTTGCCATAAGCTATGATTTCGGACTTGTTGAGGTAATCAAAGAAGTAGGAATGAAGAACAGAAACCTGATGATCTCGTTGGGATATATGTTCTAAAACCGGTTTTGCAACTTTGTTGCATAAATCATTTGCTACCTTTGCATCAACTAAATGATGAAAGTTATGGGACATTGTAGTTGTGGCGCTCATTCATGCGCAGCAGAAAAAAAGGTTGATGCAAAGGTTTCGGTATTCCATGAATATGGGAAGTGATATTCTCTCTCCTGCTTCTGACAAGTGGAATAATTATGAATGCTCTCGATTTAGCATTCTTCCGTGAAGGATCTGTTGCCTTGATATGGTATATCGTGGCCTATCTTCCGGTAGGAATTCCAGTGATGAAAGAAGCCTGGGAAAGTATCAGGGAAAAAGACTATTTCAGTGAGTTCACTCTAATGATTATAGCTACTTTGGGAGCTTTCTATATTGGTGAATATCCGGAAGGAGTAGCCGTGATGTTATTCTATACAGTAGGAGAACTGTTTCAGGATAAAGCGGTAGATAAAGCCAAACGTAATATTGGAGCCTTATTGGATGTAAGACCCGAGAAAGCATTAGTGCTCCGGGAAGGCAATCTTGTTATTGAAAGCCCTAAAAAGATAAAAGTCGGTGAAATCATAGAAATAAAGGCAGGCGAACGGGTGCCATTGGATGGAACTATGCAGAATGAAGTGGCTGCCTTCAATACAGCCGCATTAACAGGTGAAAGCGTTCCTCGTAATATTCGGAAAGGTGAAGAAGTACTTGCCGGAATGATTGTAACCGATAAGGTTATCCGGCTCGAGGTAACGAGACCTTTTGATAAGAGTGCACTTGCCCGAATATTGGAACTTGTTCAGAATGCTTCCGAACGTAAGGCTCCGGCTGAATTGTTTATTCGTAAGTTTGCGCGCATTTATACACCTATTGTTATAGCGCTTGCAGTGTTAATTGTTTTGTGTCCATTTGTTTATTCACTTATTAATCCTCCATTTGTATTTGCATTTAATGATTGGCTATACAGAGCTTTGGTCTTTCTGGTGATTTCGTGTCCCTGTGCGTTGGTGGTTAGTATTCCGTTGGGCTACTTTGGGGGAATTGGAGCGGCATCCCGGTTGGGAATTTTATTCAAGGGTGGTAATTATCTGGATGCTATCACTAAGATCAATACAGTGGTATTCGATAAAACTGGAACCCTGACAAAAGGAACCTTTGAAGTACAGGCCTGTAAAAGTGCAGGCGAGGTTTCGGAAGAAGAATTAGTGAAACTGGTTGCTTCGGTAGAAAGTGATAGTACTCATCCGATTGCCAAGGCTGTTGTGAATTATGCGAAAGAACAAAACATTGAATGTGTAGCTGTTACCGGTACAAAAGAATTTGCCGGCTATGGTTTGGAAGCAACGATAGACGGGGCTATGGTTCTGGTCGGTAATTGCCGGTTACTGTCTAAGTTTGATATATCCTATCCAAAAGAACTGCTGGAAATAACGGATACCATCGTGGTCTGTGCTGTTGGAAACCGTTATGCAGGTTATCTGCTGCTGGCTGATGCCTGAAAGAGGACGCAAAGGTAGCTATTGACAATTTAAAAGCTTTAAATATTGAAAACATCCAGATACTATCCGGTGATAAACAGAGTATTGTTACTAACTTTGCAGAAAAGCTCGGTATATCGAAAGCTTATGGTGACCTGTTGCCGGAAGGAAAAGTGAATCATCTGGAAGAGCTGCGGCAGGATGAGGCAAACCGGATCGCATTTGTCGGTGATGGAATGAACGATGCACCGGTGCTCACTCTAAGTCATGTTGGCATTGCTATGGGAGGACTGGGTAGTGATGCGGCTATTGAAACAGCCGATGTCGTGATACAGACAGACCAGCCGTCGAAGGTAGCCGAAGCTATCAAAGTAGGAAAACTGACACGAAGAATTATTTGGCAGAATGTATCACTGGCATTTGGAGTGAAATTACTTGTATTGATTTTGGGAGCCGGTGGAATTGCTACTCTTTGGGAAGCTGTCTTTGCAGATGTGGGTGTTGCGCTACTTGCCATTATGAATGCTGTCAGAATACAGAAAATGATAAAATAGGAGAAAGATGGAAGAAGATATTTATTTGGATAAGTTGGATAGAAGAGGTATCAAGCCAACTGCCATAAGGCTTCTGGTGATAAAAGCGATGATGCAGGCAGAGCGTGCGGTGTCATTGCTCGATTTGGAAACACTGCTCGATACAGTCGATAAATCGACTATATCCCGTACCATCGCTCTCTTCTTGTCTCATCACCTCATACATAGCATAGACGATGGGAGCGGCTCGTTGAAGTATGCCGTTTGCGACAACTCCTGCAATTGTGTGGTACAGGATTTACATTCGCATTTTTATTGTGAGAAATGTCATCGTACATTCTGCCTGGAAGGTACACATATCCCGGTGATTGATTTGCCTAAAGGATTTACTTTGCATAGTATAAACTATGTACTAAAAGGAGTTTGTTCCGAATGTACTTCTCAAAAATGACAGATATTTTATAAACTTCGATGCGCAGTTTTATTCCATTCACTAATTTGGATAGGATAATCACTATATTTCGCACTTTGAGTACCTGTAACTTCAGTTTAGGTACTTTCCCCATTTTGTCTATTTTTTTAATTGACGAATTATCCCCAACTTTGCATAGTCATTTGAATTGGAGTCTTGAAAGATTTATAGACTAAGTGGGGGTATATGTGATATGTAAGTAATTGGAATAAAAGCCGAAAAAGAGATGTATTTTCTCTTTTTCGGCTTTTTGCTAATATTGTTTGATTAGTCAATATTGGGATTCAATGCGTGCCAGTCTTTAATAGCTGGGATGATCCCCATTTCAATCACTTCATCACGAAGTTTGCATAAATGCTCGTAGCTTTTTTCCAATTCTTCCTGTTCGGCAGGAGTTCCGGCTACTTCTTTATAAGTGACGCCGTCTTTAGTTATTGAAGTTTCCATCGCCATCATGATATGGTCGAACTTACTGTTAGAAACATACGTTCCGGCAGGCCAGCGGAAAGGTTGTCCACCCATAGCAGCGGCAATCATTTCGATAGAAAGATAAGCCGGGCTTTGGAAAGAAGAACGACCGCGCAGGTCGATAATATGCTTACCACCCTGGATGACACGTACTTTCAGTGCTTCCCAATCTGCCAATGGAAGACGGGTAGTGCCGATGAAATCGGTCAAAGGCTCTCCTTTTATTTTGGTTGTAGATGCGAATACAGCCATTTGTTCGCCATGACCACCATACGTACGGCAATTCTGAATGTCGGAAGCCGGGATATGGAAGAATTTCACCAGTTCGTTTTGCAGACGGGTGCTGTCCAAGGCAGCCAGTGTAGAAACTTGAGAGGGTTTCAAACCTGAATACAACAAAGTAATCAATCCGGTGATGTCTGCAGGATTAAAGATCACAACGATATGTTTTACGTTCGGGCAATATTGATGAACATCTTTACCGAATTGAGCGGCAATTTCTGCATTTCCCTTCAGCAAATCTTCGCGGGTCATACCTGCTTTACGGGCAGCTCCACCGGAAGAGACAATGTAAGAAGCTCCTGTCAGCGCTTCTTTGATATCGGAAGTAAATGTAAGGTTGACACCTTCAAAACCGCAGTGATACAATTCTTCAGCTACTCCTTCCAGAGCCGGGGCAAATGGATCATACAGGCAAATATTCGGAGTGAGTCTCATCATCATGGCTGTTTGTGCCATATTGGAGCCGATCATTCCGGCAGCTCCTACAATCGTAAGTTTCTCGTTGGTTAGAAATTCCATAAGTTTATATGTTTAAAGGTGAATAATTTACTTTTTCTTTTTGTCGCTACAAAGTTAACATATTAGAAAGCAGATTGTTCATTGCAAATAGTTTTGCCCGATAACGAAAAGTTATGGCTGACTGTTTGAGGGATCTATTCAAAATAGATTATCTTTGTGTCTTATTACAATAAATAGATAAGAATATGAGCATCGAATTAGGAAAGTTCAATCAGCTTGAAGTCGTGAAAGAAGTAGATTTCGGCGTATATCTCGATGGTGGGGAAGAAGGTGAGATTTTGTTGCCTACCCGCTATGTGCCCGAAGACTGTAAGATAGGAGATCTTTTGAACGTGTTTCTTTATCTGGATATGGATGAAAGACTGATTGCTACGACGCTGACTCCGTTGGTGCAGGTAGGTCAGTTTGCCTGTCTGGAAGTCTCCTGGGTGAATCAATACGGAGCTTTCCTGAACTGGGGATTGATGAAAGACCTGTTCGTTCCGTTCAGTGAGCAGAAGATGAAAATGCAGGTTGGGCGGAAATATGTGGTCCATGCGCATTTGGATGTAGAGAGTTATCGTATTGTGGCTTCAGCAAAGGTGGAACGTTATCTGTCGAAAGAAAAGCCGGAATATACTCCGGAAGCAGAAGTGAATATCCTTATCTGGCAGAAGACGGATTTGGGCTTTAAAGCGATTATAGATAATAAGTATAGCGGTTTGCTGTATGAAAATGAAATATTCTGTCCGTTGGAAACAGGAATGGAGATGAAAGCTTTTGTGAAACAGGTGCGTGAAGATGGTAAGGTAGACCTGATTCTTCAGAAACCCGGTTTTGAAAAGATTGACGATTTTTCGAAAACGCTGCTCGACTATATCAAAGCGCATGGAGGACGGATCAACTTAAATGATAAAAGTCCTGCGGAAGATATTTATGACACGTTTGGTGTTAGCAAGAAAACCTTTAAGAAAGGAGTGGGCGACTTGTATAAGAAACGTCTGATTACCTTGCATGAGGATGGCATTGCTTTGGCGGATTCCTAAACAGAATAGGGATTTCCCTACATACGAATAGAGAGAATCATTGGGGTGGGGAGTTTCCTCACCCTATTTTTGTGCTATCAGATTAAAGATATAAATAATAAAACTAGATAAGCTATGCGTAAGATTATAATAAGTTTCTGCATCCTGTTCGCTGCCCTCTCCTTACAAGCGCAGTCTGTTAACGGAATCCGTATCGATGGCGGGAATACTCCGATTCTTGTTTACCTGGGAGGGAACCAGATATGTTTACCTACTACTACCTGCTTTATAGCCAATTTAAATCCCGGGCATTATACTGTTGAAGTGTTTGCCACCCGCTTTACCCGTGCGGGAGAGCGAGTATGGAAAGGAGAAAAATTATATAAAGATTTCGTTTATTTTGATGGGAGGGGAGTGACAGAAATATGGGTAGACGGACGTGATAACATGCGCCCGGAAAGACCCGGCCGTCCCGAACAGGGAGAACATCGTCCGGGATATGGTTACAACAGGGTGATGAACGATCAGCTCTTCCAAACGTTTTATAAAGAGATGAAGAATGAGCCTTTTAAAGATGACCGTATGAAGTTGCTCAATGCTGCATTGGCTGGTTCTGATTTCACATCTGCCCAATGTCTCCAACTGACCAAACTATATACATTCGATGATGACCGGATGGAGATTATGAAGATCATGTATCCCCGGATTGTAGATAAGGAAGCTTTCTTTACGGTGATTAATACCCTGACATTTAGCTCCAGTAAGGAAAAGATGAAGGATTTTATCATAGGGTACGGTAAACGTTGATACTATTAACTAAAAACGATACGGTTATGAAAAAGATACATATTATGCTGTGTTTGGCATTGGGAATATTGGTCAGTGGCTGTTTTACCAGCTATGTATCTACCAAACAGATGATGGGTATATATCAGGGAATGACTCAATCTCAGGTAGAGTCCGTTTTAGGAAAACCTGATTTCCGGCGTTTTGACGGTGATATGGAAGAATGGGAATTCCATCGTGATAACGGTACGCCTGTACTTACTTCGGAACCTGTGACGATAATCGTTCAGTTTGTAAATAGAGAGGTGGTTAGTATGGATACGTTCAAAGGTTATGGCAGACCTGCACCGATGCATTCCGTTGTAGTACCGCCTGCTGTGAACACTACCGTTGAAGTCTTTCCTAATCATGAACAAGTGGAAGAAGCTCGTTTGATGACTGATCCGGAGTTTGATGAATTTATCAATAAGCTCAAAATAACGGTTATGAATGAAGACCAGAAGAAGCTTGTCGATCGGATGTTGAGAACGTATGATGTCACTTCAAATCAATGTGTGAAAATAGTGAAGGAGATTTCGTATACTCCTGACCAGGTGGAGATGATGAAGAAGCTGTATCCTTATGTAAGGGATAAAAGAAATTTTAATAAGGTGATCGATATTTTATTTTCTAATGCGTATAAAGATGAGATGCGTAAGTTTATTGAGGAATATCATCAGAATAATAAATGATAGGAGATTGAATTATGAAACGAATACTGTTTTTACTCTTTGCTGTCGGTCTGACTGCCAATATGACCGTAATGGCTGGAATGAGCACTAGCAAGGTACGTAAGGAGACGCGTTTTCTTACCGATAAGATGGCATATGAATTGAGCTTGAGTACACAGCAATATAATGATGCGTATGAAATTAATTACGACTTTATTTATTCTGTCCGTAATATCATGGATTACGTAGCACGTGGTTACGAATGGGCATTGGATGATTATTATGAAGCGTTGGATATCCGTAACGACGATCTTCGCTGGGTATTGAGTGATGCACAGTATCGCCGGTTCCTCGGTGCCGGGTATTTCTATCGGCCAATCTATGTAACCGGAGGGAAATGGAGTTTCAGGGTTTATGTTAATTACCCGAATCGTAGTTTGTTTTATTTTGGTGTGCCTTACCATTACCGTACTTATTGTGGAGCACATTATCGTCCACACTTTCACCATGTGAGTTATTATCGGGGCAGATATACTAATTTCAACCATTATTCTGCACCGCATCGGGTGAGAGATCAGCGAGTATTCCACTCTTATCGTCGTTCGGATTTCGGTTCTGTCCGGTTCCGTCCGAATACTTCCACTCGTCCGCATAATGCACCGACACGTCCGGGTAATTCTTCCCGTCCGGTTCATCGACAACGCGTCCTGGTACGTCTCGCCCAAGTACCTCTACTCGTCCTGATACTTCTACTCGTCCCGGAACGACAACAAGACCTGGTACGTCAACACGTCCCCGTCCGGAATCTGGAGGAGATCGACCTTCGACTTCTGTCAGACCATCTACACCGTCCGGAAGTGGAAGACCTGGTAACAATGTTGCTCCTGATAAAAATGGGAATACGAATAGAGTAGAAAGTGATCGTAATTCTGGTCGTCGTCCGGAAACAGGTTCCGGTTCTTCAAGCTCTAATCGCAGACCAACAAGCGGAAGTTCAACTGGTTCCAGTTCCTCCAATCGTGAAAGTGGAAAAACAAGTAGCAGTTCGAGAGAAAGTTCAAGTAAACGAAACGATAGTGGTTCCTATAATAGAAATAACAGTTCCGAGAGAAATAATAGCTCTTCCGGTTCCAGTCGCGGTAGTTCCAATCGTAGTAGTTCCAGTCGCAGTGATTCTGGTCGCAGTAGCGGTAGTACTACCAGTCGTAGCAGCAGTACCACTTCTAACCGGAGTAGCGGTAGCTCGAGCTCTACCCGGAGCAATGTTTCTAGTGGACAAACAGAAAGACGCTCTTCTTCCGGAAGTACGAGAAGCAATAGCACTCAAAGTTCTTCCCGTTCCTCTGAAAGAAACAGCAGCAGTTCAAGAAGATAACCTATTCCTTTATTATTTATATCAATCTCATTACTCCTCAGCGGAAGGAGAGCTAGACTCCGGGTTTTCACCGGCTAGACTATTCCGGGCAGCGCCCGTAACTTGGATATCGGGGCGGATACTATCCGCCTCGATTTCACTTATTACTCCTTTCTGTGCAAGCCGCTTGGCTATCAACTTATAATAGCCTTCCATATTCTCCTTTAACTGTCCGCCTTCAGCAAAAGAGCTGCGGAAATGCTTGGGCTTCGGGATAATGGAAGCCAGGAAAATACTTTCTTCCGTGTTCAGTTGTGAAGGGCGTTTATTGAAATAATAAGCAGAAGCTTCCTGAATACCATAAACGAGCGGTCCCCATTCAACAATGTTCAGATATACTTCGTACATGCGTTCTTTAGAAGTTAATCTTTCATTTTCTATTAGCCATACAATCAATGCCTCTTCCAATTTACGTGCAAAGTTCTTATTACGGTTCAGGAATACATTCTTTACGAGTTGCATGGTGATCGTGCTTCCTCCACGTGCAAAGCGTTTCACTTGCAGGTCGTAAATCAATGCTTCCCGTAGCGTCGGGCAGGAAACCGCGATGGTAAAAGAATGCTCCGTCTTCACTTTGCATAACGGACATTCTTAGGATGGGTGAAATGCTATCCAATGGTGTAAAGTGTTTGCACGAGGGACCAATAGGAAAAGTCCGCACCGGTATTCCATTCTCATAAGCTGTATAAATGAACTCGCCGGACATTTTGGAGAGTGAAGTGGCTCCATAGCTTGTGATGCGGAAGTCTTTCTCTTTCAGTTCGGATTCCAGTTTGAGACTATCTAGTTGTGCAAAATCAATATCTAATAGAAATGATAGGCCAACTCGCCACTTGTCTTGATGCCTTCCAGATTGCTGAATAATCCTTTGGGGAGAGAGCTGAACAGATCATCTGCCGGAAACCAGGATTTGTTGACCGCAGCAGTGAAATGCCAGTTTCCTTTCTCTTTCTCGGCTCGCAAATAAGGATGAAACTGGAGTTTGTTGAAATCAACAATGGTCGTGCTATCCAGCTCGAGTGAGTGCCCGCTTATGTTCATCTCGTAACAGAGTTGTCCACGATTGAGATGAATTACTTCAGGAGAGAGAGCTTTATGAAATACGTCAAGTCCGTTCACTCTCGCTTTTCCTTTGAGGAGCAGTTGATTGGATGCACGCTTATCTTTAGTCATATTATAAGATAGGGTGTCGAAAGTGACTTCTGCTCCAAAACGGCGGGTAATATAAGGTAGTGAGATTTTTCTTTTTTCCGGGGCAAAGAGAGATGCTTTTAATGTATAGTCTCTTCTGTTTAGTTCGCCGGTCGCTTCCCATAGTTGTTGAGGAAGTGTATCTTCTTTTATCTGAATGGTTGATTGGAAATGATTGTTCTCAATAATAAAAGAAGGAATGTTGACTGCAACGAAATTACTATCTTTACGTTCGGTTATATTGATTTGCCTGAGTTGCCCGTTTTCAGGCAGGAAACCGTAAATGAGGTTTAATATCCGGTCAATACGGTTGGCATAGTCACTTTCTATGACAGGTTGGAGTTCTGCTTCTTGTTGCCGTTTAAAGAACAGGAAATCGTAGTTAGCTATGCTATCATGCTTGATGAAGTTGATTGCAAGGCCATTCATAAGCACATTCCGTACTTCGATTTCTCCTTTTAGCAATTCCCAAAAACTTAGTTTTACATTGACGGATTGTAATGTCAGGAGGGTATCCCGTTGGTTGGGAACAATAGAAAGTCCTTGTAAAGCCACTTCATTGTAGCCTTTCATTCGTAACTCCTGATAATGAATTTGTAGACCGTATGTTTGTTCGGCACGTGTAGCTCGTTTGTCAACGATATGGCATAAAATGACATTGCGGAATGCAAAGAGACAAATAAGGCTGGTAAGCAAGATACCGGTAGCCGATAGAATGATAATTCTTTTTTTGCTGGACGTTTCCATCTTCTTTTTCTTGATATGATAATCGCTGCAAAGGTAGATAATAATTCGGGCAACAAGCGGAGTATTTTTCCCATTTTTAGAGTTATATTCATCAGTAGAAAGAAGAAAATGCGAAAAAAATGGTTAGTTGTTCGCTTTTAAGCGTACAACTGTTCGTTTTCGTACACCGTTCTGTTTTATGATTTCCTTGATTATTAGTTAGTTATCGTTTTGGCACGCTCGTTGCATCTCTATAGTCGCAAGCGGACAACGAAGAAAAATGAAAAAAACTTCAGAAGGTTGCAACCGTTTGAGACGCTTGATCCGTCTAATAAACAGAAGAACAAAAACAGAATGTTGAACAAATAAAAAATATACAATTATGAAGACTACAGTATTATTCAGAATGATCGTTTTAGTTGCTATGGTATTTGCAGGAATCGCTAATACAACAGTGAAGGCACAGGGTAATAACTTCATTACTAATGAAGAAAAGTAGATGATCTTGTAGTATCGAAAGTGATTTACAGACTCGATGGTTCTCTCTATCGCCACATGAAATATGATTTTACCTATGACGATCAGAAGAGAATGTCCTCCAAAGAAGCTTTCAAATGGGATGCTTCTACTGAAAAATGGATACCGTACTTTAAAATTGATTATACTTATTCATCTAATGAAATCACTTTGGTATATGCACGCTGGAATGACTCTCACAGAGCTTACGACGCATCTGTTGAAAAGAGCGTTTATGAACTGAACGACGCTAATATGCCGGTTGCTTATATGAACTATAAATGGAATGATAAATGGATTGAAGAATCCGCTGCTAGCTGGGCTATGAATGTATCTACTCCGGCAACTAATGAAGCAACTCTGCTGACTGCCAGCAGATAAAAATAAATCGGAGTTGTGAAACTCCTTCTCTCTCTTTTAATTTAACTACATTAAAAACGGTGGATTTCCTTATGGGATAATCCACCGTTCTGTTTTTCTAATGAACAGTTACGATTAGCTTTTGTAACTCTTCAATATCTATTTAACGAGTGGTAGATATTCTCCATAACCTTCCTCTTTCATTTTATCTTTCGGGATAAAACGAAGTGAAGCGCTATTGATGCAATAGCGTAATCCACCTTTCTCTTTCGGCCCATCTGTGAATACGTGTCCCAAATGAGCATCTCCGGTTTTACTGCGTACTTCCGTACGTATCATGCCGTGCGAAGTATCTTTCTTTTCTGCGATTAGATCTTTTTGAATCGGTTGGGAAAAGCTTGGCCACCCGCAACCTGAATCAAACTTGTCGGTAGAGACAAACAGAGGTTCTCCGGTAGTAATATCCACATAAATGCCGGGACGATGCTCATTCCAGTATTCATTGTGGAAAGCAGGTTCAGTGGCATTCTTTTGGGTTACGGCATATTGTTCCGCCGACAATTCCTTACGAAGGGTTGCATCATCCGCTTTTTGATACGCTTTAGCTTTCGGCGCATTCGCTTTGCGTGCCATTTCGAATAAAGCGGGATTGATATGGCAGTATCCACCCGGATTTTTATCCAGATAGTCCTGGTGGTAAGTCTCTGCCGGATAGAAATTTGTCAATGGCTTTACTTCTAGGACGATAGGAGTTTTATATTGCGCGGATAATAGTTGAATCGCCTGCTTGATGACAGGGAGATCTTCTTTATCTACATAATAAATTCCGGTTCTATACTGCGTTCCCCGGTCATTACCTTGCCGGTTGAGGCTGGTAGGATCGATTGTCTTGAAATATAGATCGAGCAGTAAATTCAAATCTACCGTTTTCGGATCATAAACCACCTTTACTGTTTCGGCAGCATTGGTTTTTCCTGAACAGACCTGTTCATAACTCGGATTGGCAACATTACTGTTGGCATACCCTACCTGAGTATTTTCTACTCCTCGAATTTGTTTCAGGAAATGTTCTGTCCCCCAGAAACATCCTCCCGCAAAATAGATTTCTGCTTGATTCTTCATTGGTTTAGCAACTCCTAAAAATGTATTACTAATCATTACAATCACTAGGACGATAAAATACTTCATATCCGTTAGTTCTTTCTATAATAACGAATGAACCAACGGATATGTTTTAAGGAACTACTATACTAAACTCAACTTTATTTTTTTCATTCAATGACCTGTCCTTTGTAGAAATCCAGAATTTTAGTCCGGAACAGGTAGTCATATTTTGCCTGCAACTTATCCGAAAGAGCTTTCGTCAGATTAAGTTTGGCTTCATTGTATTCCACAAAGGTAGCCTTGCCGTTATTGAACTTCTCACTCATCAGGCGGAAAGATTCTTCGTTGGCTTTTACTGCCACTTCACTGGAGTTGTATTTACTTTCTGCTGCCAGAGCATTGTACCAGGCTTGCTGAATTTCTTTATAGAGTATTTTTTTACTGTTATCCAACTTCAAGGATAAATCTATTTGTTGCAAACGAGCGGTGCGTACCCGGTTTCTTGTGGCAAAACGGTTGAAGATTGGCACGCTCAAATTAAATCCTATATATTTATTCAGATTGTTTTTCATCTGACTGCCGAAGCTGCTCTCTGATCTTCCGCTAACCGTATAATAATTACTTCCCAGACCGGCACTGAAAGAGAGTTGTGGATAAAACGCACTTTGGGCAATACGAATACTATTAAGACTACCTTGCAAACGATATTCTGCAGCCTTAATGCTTGGTTTGTAAGTAAGCGCCTGTGTATATATGTCATCCGGCGGAGTGAGAGATTCGAACTCTAATTCTTCCTTAGGGCTTTCGAGTACAAATCCTTCAGGCGTGGGTAATTCCAAGAGTTGGGTGAGATCCAGTAAGGACAGTTTGTACGTATTGTCTGATTGTACAGCAGTCATTTCATCCTGTGCAACACGGGCTTGTGCTTCGGCCACTTCAGAAGAGGATGCCTTACCCACTCCCTGAAGACCTTGAATACGTTTTAACTGGTCTTTGCTTAAATCGACCTGATTATGAGCAATCTTACTTAATTCTTGATTGAATAAAACCTGTAAATAAGCCGAAGTGACATTGATTGCAATATCCTCTCTGGCTTTATTCAAATCTTCTATAGCAGCTTTTAAATCCAGTTTGGCAAGTGAATATTGGTTGGACAATTGCAAACCGGTAAATATAGGTACGTTTGTTCCCAAGCTGAAACTGGTATTGGCGCTGTTGATGTCACTATACGAGTTGTCTATCGGAGAAGCAGTACGGCCCCAACTCCAGTTTTGGCTGGCACTACCGCTCAAATTCGGAAGGCGTGCCCATTTAGTAGTGTTTACACTCACTTTGCCTGCTTCGACATTATTGGCCGATTGACGGATTTCTATATTATGCTCAATGGCATAGTCGATACATTGCCGCAGCGTCCACGCTTGCGAAGAGTTGTTCTGTGCCTGGATGGAGGTGATTCCGACTCCGGCAAGCAGAATGGCTGATATGGTTTTACGAATTATTTTCATCGGATTCAATTATTTATCTTTTTTCTCTGCACCACGTATTTTGTCCTGAATGGTTACCCCTTTCTTGATTTCTATCTTGATTCCATCACTCATACCGGCAGTCACCTGTGTACGCTGGAACTTTTGTTCGGGCACTGAATCTGTCATGATGTACACAAATGTAGAGTCACCACTAAATTCAACAGTGCTTTCGGGCACTGCCAATACCTGATTGGCTTTTTGTAATACGATTTCCGCATTAGCCGAATATCCGGAACGAATCTGAACAGAATCCGGAATGGTAATCGCAGCCTTGATTTCAAACTGGTTGGCTCCATTGGTTTCCACCCCTTTCGGAGAGATATATTCCAGAATGGCATTGAAAGTCAGATTTTGTAAAGCTCCGATGGTCAGCTTGATTGGCATTTGTTCGTGGATACGTCCCACTTCTGTTTCATCAATATTACCGCGGAAAATCATATCGTTCATGTTGGCTACCGTAGCAATCGTGGTTCCATCATTGAACGTATTACTCATAATCACCGAATTACCAGCTTTTACAGGTACGTCCAGGATTAACCCGTCAATGGTAGAGCGAATCATCGTGCTACTGAAAGAGGCACTGTTTTTGGTAATTCCTTCTTTTACGATTTCCAGATTGTCTTTGGCCGTCTGTCTCTCTTCGCGAGCCTGTTTCAAAGCCACTTCACTTTTCTCGTATTCCTCCCGGCTAATTAACTGACCGTCATACAACTTCTTCACACGGGCGAAATCCGTTTCTGCCTGGGTTGCATTAATTTCTGCCAGGCGCACACGGCTTTCTGCAGAATTCAGTTGTCCGAGTTCAGGGATTACTTTTACTTTGGCAATAACTTCCCCTTTTCTTACGGCTTGTCCGGCTTCTTTATACACTTCGTCGATGATACCCGAAATCTGCGGTTTGATTAAAATTTCGTCTCTCGGTTCCACCTTTCCGGTAGCTACTGTAGTTTTTTGAAGGTCAGTCATTTCCGGTCTAACTGTTTCGTAAGTGATTACCTTAGGCTTGGATTTCTGATAAAGGAATACGAATGTTCCGACAAGAATGATAGCAATGACTACCAATAATGTGATTTTCAGATACTTTTTCATGATTTTATTTATAATTTTATTATTTACGATTGATGATTGAAACTAAACTCCTCACATATCCAGATAACTGTTCCACTTCCTTATTCATCCCGAATCGCCTCAATCGGTTTGATAGCCATGGCCCGGTAAGCAGGTGCCAGACCTGCCAACATTCCCAGTGCAATTAGAAGGCACAAGTACCGATTGCCAGTCCGAAAGTAACTTGAAAACGGGTGTCCCCTCCGTCAGCGTTGGCTCCCATCTCTACAAGTTGCAACACCATGACGGCAAAGGATATTCCACACATTCCTGCAATGGTGGTAAGTACCATACTCTCTGATAGAATTTGTTGCAGAATATCTTTCGGTCGTGCACCGATCGCCCGGCGGATACCGATTTCTGTGGTACGTTCTTTAACGGTCACCATCATAATATTGGATACTCCGATGGCACCTGCCAGCAAAGTTCCCAATCCTACCATCCAAACAAGTATGTTGATACCGGTAAACAGGTTATCGACCATAGAGAACATAGCTTCGGCATTCAGGCACATAACAGCCTGTTTGTCATCCGGGGAGATATAATGTGCGGCTTTAATGACCTGTTCCATTTTGGGTTGTATTTCAGACACTTTGACTCCATGCTTCGCAGTGAAACAGATCACATCAATTCGTCCTCCCAGATTATATGTTTGCTGCATCGTAGTGAAAGGAAGAGTGACAGCTTCCGAAGCCCGTCCCTGTATATTCATGTCCCCTTCGGAAGAAGACATGCCAATCACTTGATAATAAATGCCATCTACTCTTACATATTTGCCACACGGGTCTTCTCCCGGTTTGAAAAGACTTTCATAAATTCGTTTTCCGATGACACATACTTTGCGTGCTTCCTTTATATCCACCTCATTGATGAACCTGCCGTATGCCATTTCCTGTGATTCAATGTGGAGATAATCCGGATACAATCCTTTCACGCTACAATCATATTTCTTATCTTCGTATACGGCTTTGGAACCCCAACGGGCTACGGACGGAGTAATGATCTCCACCTCTTTCACTTGGGAGCGAAGACGGTCAATGTCGGTAGATTCCAGATTCCACCATCTTCCTTTGCGGAAGCCTTTGTAAGCCTCGCCCGTTCTTTGCGAGACAAGGAAACCGGAATTGGTGGCAAATCCTTCAAAGTTCTTTTTCATCATGTCCTCCAATCCTTGCCCGCCGCCGATAAGGGCTACGAGCATAAAGATTCCCCAGAAAACACCGAATGCAGTCAGCAGGCTTCTCGTTTTATTTCTTGTAATGGTAATGAGGATTTCCTCACAGGTATCCATGTCTATTCTCATAGTCTTAATCTGCTCTAAGTGCTTCGATCGGTCGGATGCTAACTGCTTTTCGGGCAGGGAATAATCCGGCTAACGTACCAGCTATTATTAATGTGAGTGTAGCCTGTATGGCGATTCTTATATCTACTGTCGGATTCAGGAAAACGGTTTCCGTCCACATTCCGGTGTCCATGGTCTGATTGCCGAAAGCGCTGTTCATCCATTCGGTCACTCCGATACCGGCTACCATGCCGATATATCCGAATATGGTGGTGATGGTGACACTCTCTACGATAATCAACCAGAGAATGGAAAGCGGTTTGGCTCCCAAAGCCTTACGAATACCAAACTCGCGGGTACGTTCTTTGACGTAATCAGCATGATGTTGGAAACTCCAACGATTCCGCTAAGTAATGTAAAGATGCCGATTACCCAGATGGCGATACGCAGCATGCCCGAACCTTTCTGCTGTTGCAGATAGTTGGTAAACCGGTTCCATATCCAGATAGCACTGTGGTCCGTTGGGTCAAACCGATGGTTGGCTCCCAATACTTTGCGGTAATGGGCTTCAAAAGCCTCATTGACCTCTACTGTTTCCAGATTTTTAGTAGTCATGACCAGGTTATTCAGTTTGTCTCCTTTATTATAAATCGTTTGTAGAGTGGTAAAAGGAATGTAGCATCGCTGTCTCCGCTATCTCCTTTATCATTATAAAGACCTACTACCTGATAAACCACATTTCCGGCGTTGACAAACTGTCCGATTGGCTCGGTATGAGTCTTGTTAAAAAGGATTTCTGCTGTTTTCTTATGAAGCACAATAACTTTCCGGCGTTCCTTGATATCAATTTCATTGATAAAACGTCCTTCGAAAAGCTTCACGACTTCTACCTCTGTATGATTGGGATATACGCCGGAAAGGTTCAGGCTGACGTATTCTTGCCCGAAACTAAGATTAACGCCTCCCTGCCACACGGTTGCTCCGGCCTTGATGACATGATTCGGGAAATAATGACTGGTAGCATCCATGTCTTTATTGTCCAGTTGCACCCGTTTTCCTTCTTTCAGTCCGTCGTATGATTTACTGGTCCATCCCGGAAAATCTTGATGGAGTTCATGGCACGTTCGGAAGCCGATTGCTCGAATGCGTGGATCAGTCCGTTGCCTGCACCTAGTAGGACGATAAGCATAAAGATTCCCCATGCCACGGCAAATCCTGTGAGAAAAGTCCTTAGCTTGTTGCGTTTGATGGTACTATATATTTCTTGCCAGATGTCAATCATGATAATGTTTGTATAGTGGTGGATTTTAGATTATTTCATGATACCGTCTTTTCCGAAAGGAGAAGCGTCATGGTCGATATTATCTTCAATACGTTCGATGATTCCATCTTTGATATGTATAATCTTGTCTGTCTGGTTGGCGACTCCACTTTCGTGGGTGACAAGACAATCGTCATTCCCAGTTTATGAAGATCTTTCAGAATCTGCATCACTTCCACAGAAGTTTTGCTATCTAAAGCTCCTGTTGGTTCATCTGCCAGAATGATTTGTGGTTGGGTGATTAAAGCTCGTGCAATGGCTACACGTTGTTTCTGACCGCCACTCATTTCGTTCGGCATGTGATGTGCCCAGTCTTTTAAACCCAGGCGGTCGAGATATTCCAAGGCAAGCGCATTTCGTTTTTTGCGACTTATTCCCTGGTAAAATAAAGGAAGTGCTACATTCTCTACGGCATCTTTAAAGGAAATCAGATTGAATGACTGGAAAATAAATCCGATCATACGGTTCCGGTATTCGGCAGCTTTGGTTTCGCTCAAGTTCTTGATAAGTACGTTGTTCAAGTAATAATCTCCGGTATCGTAGTTGTCGAGGATTCCCAATATGTTGAGTAAAGTTGATTTCCCAGACCCGGATGCTCCCATGATAGAAACAAATTCTCCCTGTTCAATGTTGAGATTGATACCTTTAAGTACATGGAGAGGCGCTCCGTTGTTGTAGGTCTTGTTGATATTCGTTAGTTGTATCACAATTTTCTTTATTTAGTTTCTGTTTTCTGATAATTTTCTACTATTAGACGTGCGAAAGATACGAAAAGTTGCAAACAGGTTGAACTTTTTTTCAAAAAACATTTTGTAGACTCAATCTTCTTTACGTAATTTGTGTGCAGTAAACTTAATGATTAACTAACCCTTTTAAATAAAAGTATCATGAATTCAAACATGGAAAAACCCTACGTAGTAGGTATTGACATAGGCGGAACGAATACCGTCTTTGGAATTGTAGACGCACGCGGAACTATTATTGCCAGCAGTTCAATCAAAACATCTGGTTACCCTACAGTAGAAGAATACGCTGATGAAGTGTGTAAAAGTCTGCTTCCATTGATTATTGCTAATGGTGGTGTTGATAAAATCAGAGGTATTGGTATCGGTGCTCCGAATGGCAACTACTACACGGGAACGATTGAATTTGCTCCGAACCTGCCTTGGAAGGGAATTCTTCCGTTGGCTGCCATGTTTGAAGAAAGACTGGGTATCCCCACTGCTTTGACAAACGACGCAAACGCTGCTGCTATCGGTGAAATGACTTACGGTGCTGCCCGTGGTATGAAAGACTTTATCATGATTACACTGGGTACTGGTGTGGGTAGCGGTATCGTTATCAACGGTCAGATGGTGTATGGTCATGACGGTTTTGCAGGTGAATTGGGACACGTTATCGCCCGTCGCGATGGTCGTCTTTGCGGTTGTGGCCGTAAGGGATGTCTGGAAACTTACTGTTCGGCTACCGGTGTAGCTCGCACAGCTCGCGAATTCCTTGCTGCCCGTACGGATGCTAGCTTGCTTCGTAACATTCCTGCAGAAAACATCACTTCAAAAGATGTGTATGATGCAGCTGTACAAGGTGATAAACTGGCACAGGAAATCTTTAACTTTACAGGTAACATCTTGGGTGAAGCACTGGCAGATGCTATTGCATTCTCCAGCCCTGAAGCAATTGTATTGTTTGGTGGTTTGGCTAAGTCCGGTGACTATATCATGAAACCAATTCAGAAATCAATTGATGATAATATCCTGAATATCTATAAAGGCAAGACTAAACTGCTCGTTTCCGAATTGAAGGATTCTGATGCTGCTGTACTGGGCGCCAGTGCATTGGCTTGGGAACTGAAAGATTTGAAAGAATAACATTTCATTATTATAATAAAGGTAATGAAGCCTCGGGAGTTTATGACTTTCGGGGCTTTGTTTTATTTAGTCCTTTCTGACGTGTACGGCTTATTCAGACAAAGGGTTATTCTCACCGGAGTGAGAAAATATTCTCATACCTTTGAGGAATTATTCTCATTGCAATGAGAATTTTTCTCATAGGCATGAGAATGTTTGAGAAAATATACAATAAAAAAGGGAACCTCATAATGAAGTTCCCTTTTTATTTCGAATCGAAAAGTTCGGCTTATTAGTTAGCTCTTTTTTCTTTGATTCTAGCTTTCTTACCAGTAAGAGCGCGCAGGTAGTACAATTTAGCGCGACGAACTTTACCTACCTTGTTCACTTCGATGCTATCGATAGCCGGTGATTCGATTGGGAAAATTCTTTCTACGCCTATAGTTCCTGACATTTTACGTACAGTAAACGTTTCTTGTCTCCGTGACCGGCGATTTTGATAACAACACCACGGTACAACTGTACACGTTCTTTGTTACCCTCGATAATACGATATGCTACTGTTACAGTGTCTCCTGCTTTGAAGCTCGGGTGCTGTTTTCCGGTAGCAAATGCTTCTTCTGCAATTTTAATTAAATCCATTGTTGTTATTATTAAATTGTTTCATCGTTACAACGCAACATACCAAGTATCTCTTCTCTTGACAGCGATTGCGCGAAAGCGGTGCAAAGTAACGAATTATTTGCCAGATAGCCAAATGTTTTTGTATATTTGTGGCATATCTAAAAATAGCGAACATGAAACAGACTTATGTAAAGTATCTGATGGTGGCGACGTTTGCAGGAGGCTTCCTGTTTACTTCCTGCCGGACCGCACGCGAGACTACGGCACAGTACGAAGTAACCAAAGTAGAGGGTAGCATGATAACGATTGATTCTGTTTGGGACACCATTCCCAACGCGAAAGCTGCCGAAATCTTAAAGCCTTATAAGGAAAAGGTGGATGCGATGATGTATGAAGTCATCGGCACCAGTGCGATGAAAATGGACAAAGGAGGTCCCGAAAGTTTACTTTCCAACCTTGTTGCAGGTGTTTTGCAGCAAGCGGCTGTTCAGGTGTTGGGGAAACCTGCTGATATGGGATTGGTAAATATGGGCGGCTTGCGTAATATCTTGCCCGAAGGAGATATCACGGTAGGCGATGTGTTTGAAATTCTTCCTTTTGAGAATTCTCTTTGCGTACTGACTATGAAAGGAACAGACTTGAGACGTCTTTTTGAAGCGATTGCATCTCTGCACGGAGAAGGAGTGAGCGGTATCCGCCTTGAAATCACCAAAAATGGAAGTTGCTGAACGCCTTTGTCGGTGAAAAACCACTAAAGGATGACCAGCTTTACACGGTGGCCACTATCGACTATCTGGCAGATGGAAATGGACGGATGGATGCTTTCCTGCAGGCAGAAAAGAGAGTATGCCCGAAGACGCAACCTTACGCGGACTATTTCTTGATTATGTACGCAAACAGACTGCCGAAGGCAAAGCGATTACCTCCAAACTGGATGGACGTATTACCATAAAATAAAAAGGAGAATCTAAAAATATTGAATATGAAAAGAATTCAGATATTATTCCTGTTATGTCTTGCATTGAGCTTTACTTTCTCAATTTTTGCGCAGGATAAGGATACCAAAGAAGTGATTATTTTACAAACAAGCGATGTGCATAGTCGTATCGAACCTGTCAATCAGAAGGGGGACGAATACTATAATAAAGGTGGTTTTCTTCGCCGGGCTGTTTTTCTCGAACAGTTCCGCAAGGAGCATAAGAATGTGCTGCTTTTCGACTGCGGAGATATTTCTCAGGGAACACCTTATTATAATATGTTCCGCGGAGAAGTGGAAGTTAAACTAATGAATGAAATGGGTTACGATGCTATGACTATCGGTAACCATGAGTTTGATTTCGATGTGGATAATATGGAACGTATTTTCAAGATGGCTAATTTCCCGGTTGTTTGTGCCAACTATAATCTGGATGCTACGGTATTGAAAGATATAGTTAAACCCTACGTCGTTCTTGAGAAATATGGTTTGAGAATTGGTGTGTTTGGCCTTGGAACCCAACCCGAAGGGATGATTCAGGCTAATAAATGCGAAGGAGTCGTTTATGAAGATCCTATCCGCGTATCCAACGAAATAGCTGCTTTGTTGAAAGACGAAGAAGGTTGTGATTTGGTAGTATGCCTGTCTCATCTGGGCATTCAAATGGATGAACATCTGGTTGCCGGAACACGCAATATCGACGTGATTCTGGGCGGGCACTCTCATACATTTATGAAAGGCCCCAAAACATACTTGAATATGGACGGAAAAGAGGTGCCTGTTATGCACACGGGAAAAAATGGTGTTCGTGTAGGCCGTCTCGATTTGACTTTGAAACATAAATGAAGATAATCCCCTCAATAGTAACGCTTTTATTCCTTATTGCGGCCGGCACGGTTTCAAGTCCGGCGCAGAATGCTACAACCGTTGAACCTCTGCTGGTGTATAAAGCCCTTCAGGACAAAGACTGCCGGCACTGGGTTGATTCGGTTATGGATAAGCTTTCCTTTAAAGAAAAGGTAGGCAGTTGTTCATCTATACCATTGCCCCGGTAGATACCAAACGAAACCTGGAACTGTTGCGCGAAGTAATCGACACCTATAAAGTGGGCGGACTTCTCTTTTCCGGTGGGAAGATGCAAAATCAGGTTGAACTGACAAACCGGGCGCAACGGCAGGCTAAAGTCCCTTTGATGATTACCTTTGATGGAGAATGGGGCTGGCCATGCGTTTGCGTGGTATGCCTGTTTTTCCACGGAATATGGTATTGGGATGTATCCGTGACAACAAGCTGCTCTATGAATACGGGCGTGAAGTTGCTCGTCAATGCCGACAGATTGGAGTACAGGTCAACTTTGCTCCGGTGGCGGACGTGAATATAAATCCTGAAAATCCCGTAATCAATACCCGTTCTTTTGGAGAAGATCCGATACAGGTGGCTGATAAGGTTATCGCTTATGCTTCCGGTTTGGAAAGCGGAGGGGTTTTATCTGTGTGCAAACATTTTCCCGGACATGGAGATACCGATGTTGATTCGCATAAGGCGCTTCCGGTACTTCCTTTCACTCGTGAGCGTCTGGACAGTGTGGAACTTTATCCTTTTAAAGAAGCCATCCGTGCCGGATTGGGCGGTATGATGGTAGGACATTTGCAAGTTCCGGTGATAGAACCGATTGGTGGACTTCCGTCTTCCTTGTCCCGCAATGTCGTATATGATTTGCTGACAGATGAGTTGGCGTTCAAAGGACTCATATTTACGGATGCGCTTGCCATGAAAGGAGTGGCGGGAAATGGAAATGTCAGTTTGCAGGCTTTGAAAGCTGGTAATGACATGGTATTGTCTCCCCGAAACTTGAAGGAAGAGATACCGGCCGTACTGGAAGCCATTGAAAAAGGAGAGTTGACCCGCGAAGATATTGAAAGCAAATGTCGTAAGGTCTTGACTTATAAATATGTGTTGGGACTGAAGAAAAAGTCGTATGTACAATTATCCGGTCTGGAACAACGGATTAACAGTCCGCAAACGCGTGATTTGGTTCGCCGGTTGAATTTAGCGGCAATAACAGTTCTGAACAACAAGAATCATATTCTCCCCTTGCATACAGACAAAGAGCAGACGATTGCATTGCTCGAGGTAGGAGATCCCGGAGAAACTGATGCGTTGGCGAAACAACTTTCCCGCTATACGTCTTTGGCTCGTTTTTCCCTTCGTGCCAATCAGACGAAAGAGGAAAATCAGCGGTTGCGTGATTCTTTGTCTACCTATAAACGGATTATTGTAGCCGTCAGTGAACAGCGGCTGGCTCCTTATCAGCCTTTCTTTGCTAAGTTTGTTCCCAAAAGCCCGGCCATTTATCTGTTTTTTACTCCCGGGAAGATGATGTTGCAGATTCAGCGTGCGGTGCTCATGCTTCGGCGGTGGTGCTGGGACATAGCTATAGTAGTGACGTGCAGCGCCAGGTGCAGATGTGCTATTTGCCAAGCATCTGCAGACGGACAGTTGTCGGCAAGTCTGGGAGAACTGTTCCCAACGGGAGCAGGAGTGACTATTACCCCTAAAACGCCGTTGCATTTCGTTCCGGAAGAATACGGGCTTTCCTCTGCTCATCTAAAACGGATTGATTCCATTGCATTGGATGGTATTCATCAGGGAGCCTATCCCGGTTGCCAGGTGGTGGTGCTGAAAAACGGTCATATTATGTTCGACAAGGCTTTCGGTACTTATACGGGTAAAGGAAGTCCTCGTGTCGAATCTACGAATATCTACGATCTGGCTTCCCTTTCAAAGACGACGGGCACCTTGCTTGCCATTATGAAACTCTACGATAAGGGACGTTTTAATCTGACAGATAAAATTTCGGATCATTTGCCGTTTTTGCAACGTACTGATAAGAAAGATATAACGATTCAGGAAATTCTGTATCATCAGTCCGGTTTACCTTCCTGGATTCCTTTTTATCAGGAAGCTATTGACAAGGATAGCTATGATGGAAGATTGTTCAGCGCACGTAAAGATGTCCACCATCCGGTACAGATTGGTACGACTACGTGGGCGAATCCGAAATTCAAATTCAAGAGTGAATATATTTCTCCGGTCAAGACCGGTGATTATACTGTTCAGATCTGTGACAGTTTGTGGTTAAACCGTTCTTTCCGAAAGGTGATAGAAGAGAAAATTGCAGAAGCTCCGTTAAAGCAGAAGCGCTATGTATATAGTGATGTCGGATTTATACTCTTGGGAATGTTGGTGGAACAACTGGCCGGTATGCCTATGGAAGCCTATTTGCAACGTGAGTTTTATGAGCCGATGGGGTTGGAACATACAGGTTACCTGCCTTTACGCCGCTTTGCCAAATCGGAAATTGTCCCTTCCAACAAAGACCGTTTCTTGCGTAAAGAGACTTTGCAGGGATTTGTACATGATGAGGCTTCCGCTTTCTTTGGCGGATTGGCCGGAAATGCCGGACTTTTCTCTACTGCCCGTGATGTAGCCCGCGTTTATCAGATGTTGCTGAATGGAGGAGAAATAGATGGACAACGTTATCTTAGCAAAGAAACTTGCCAGCTGTTTACTACTGAAATCTCGAAGATCAGCCGGCGTGGCTTAGGTTTTGACAAGCCCGATGCAGATGATCCGAAGAAAGGAAATTGTGCGCCTGCTGCACCTGCCGAAGTATATGGTCATACCGGATTTACCGGTACATGTGCATGGGTGGACCCAATGAATGAACTGGTTTATGTATTTCTTAGCAACCGGATTTATCCGGACGTAACGAACCGCAAATTGAACCAGCTGCACATTCGTGAGCGAATACAGGGAGCTATTTATGATGCGATGAAGAAAAAATAAA
>ENA-OQDE01000444-OQDE01000444.1-human-gut-metagenome-genome-assembly--contig:-NODE-444-length-24778-cov-1.868200_pt1 | contig 24778 bp, 31 predicted proteins | sample MGYA00242768_ERZ504595 | MGnify/ENA primary metagenome ERZ504595 (study PRJEB26092, sample SAMD00036307) | human gut metagenome | host: Homo sapiens | study: EMG produced TPA metagenomics assembly of... | reverse complement strand
TTTCGGTAATCAAACAGTCCTTTTTCGCCAAAGAAATAAAACAATTCACCGTATTTGGCGCCTCTTTTGGGTATAGCTCTACCTTAATTTCCCCAAATCTTGTCACAATAATTGCAATAGGATTTCTTTTTTCTTCCATATCCCTCTCTCCTTTTCTCAAACTTTTCATTTGTGATCCGCTTTTTCTGATAGGAACGTGCGTGAAACCTCTCCAGCTTTTCACACACGTTTTTTGAATCCTTCCTTATATCCGATGCAGCAATGCTGCTCTCATGCCATCTGCCAGTGCACGATTAACGCTTTACAAAATATTCTTCATACCATACAAGGAACGTATAGATTGTCCAAACTTTTCTCCAGTTGTCAGAATTTCCTCCGACATACTCATCAAAGATTGTATTGATCTCTTCTACATTGAAGAATTTCTCTGCCATCTCGCTGTGGAATTTGGCGCGCACATCTTGATTATAGCGGTCATCTGCCATCCAGATACGGATTGGCACGATAAATCCGAGTTTCTTTCGGAACGCAATCTCTTCCGGCAGCATTTTCTGTGCCGCTGTACGGAACGCAACCTTATTCTGCTCTTCATTCACTTTATACTTCGAAGGCATTCTCGATGCAATATCAAAAATACGCAAATCTGTCAACGGCATACGAACCTCAAGTCCTGCCGCCTCACTCATCTTATCTACATTGAGGTAAATATCTCCCTCCAGCCAGATCTGGATATCGATATTAGACATCTTTGTCAGAGGATCCAGCCCTTCCATCTCTTCGTAAATACTCTGTGCCACTTCGATTGGCAGTACGTCCGGGTCATATTTTTTCAAGATCTTTTTCTTCTCGTCTTCTTTCATAATGTTCGTGTTACCGACATAGAAGTTCTTTAGATTCTCCCCGTATCGCTCTGCATTGCGGTACATATTGTACCCACCGAAAAATTCATCTGCACCTTCTCCTGAATAGCAGATCTTCGTATGCTCTGCAGTCGCCTGACATCCAAGTGCAAACACAATCGCAGAAGCATCCCCAAGCGGCTGCTCCATATTGTACATGACATATGGGACAATATTAAAATATTCCTCTGGATTGATCACACGTCTGGAAATCTTACGTTCTAAAATGCGCGCAGTCTCTACAGCCAGTACGGACTCATCGAACCGTTCTTCCTCATAACCGCATGTATCCGCAGTATCGGCATCAGACATCGCAAGTACATAGGAAGAATCCACTCCGCCTGACAGGAAAGACTCCACTCGCTCATCTGAAGTCTTTACTTCCTTCATGATCTCGCCAAGTGTCGTGTGGATCTCGTCTGCCCATTCCTCAAGAGACTTGCTGTCATCCGGATGAAATTCCGGCTTCCAATAGCGCTTTACTGTCACTACTCCGTCCTTCCAGATAAGGTAACGTCCCGGAAGCAGTTTCTTCAGTCCGCGGAAAAACGTATTCTCTCCTGCCACGTAAGTCAGACTGAGATAGATCTGCAGCATCTCCTCATTCAATTCTTTGACAAACCCTGCTGCTCCATGATTCCCCGGATTGTTGTTCCATAGAGAAGCTGTCCATCTTCCGTCTCATAATAGTAGAACGGCTTCGTGCCAAACTGGTCTCTGAGACAGAATAGCTGTTTTTCCTGTTCATCCCAGAGCGCAAAAGCAAACATTCCATACAAATGCGCTGCCATATCAAACTGCCATGTCTCAAATGCCCGGACCAAAATCCAGCTCCTCTCTCTCTCTTCTGGATAAGCTTTTGTCAATGCAAAGCTCTTCACAAAGCGCCTCCCAGTTGCGAATATGTCCTCTGTATTCCTGAACTTTTATCATATGTTTCCCATCCTTATAAAGTGTAAATTCATCGGTTTCCAAAATACATTCAGGAAGAGAAAACTCCCTTCCCGCTTGTACACCCCTATTATAAACCAAAGTTTTTCCAATAACAACTGCTTCCTTACACTTTATCTTTCCCGTACCTCTCCCCTTTATCCTTCTTAAACAGTGGTATTTAAACAGCAATGCTTATGCAACTCTTCCTGCTGCCTCCTGATATGCTCTCAACTTCTCCTTGCATCTTCACTCAGATTCCGCGGCACCTGGATTTGAATTGTCACATACTGATCTCCTTTTCCGGATGGCTGACCCATATGTGCGATTCCCTTTCCGGCCAGTCTCACTTTTGTTCCGGATTGTGTTCCTTCCTTGATCTTGCAGCTTACCTTTCCGTAAAGTGTAGGCACAATCACCTCACCGCCCAACACCGCTGTTGTATATGGAATCTGAATGGTCGTGTAGACATCGTCTCCCTTCCGTTCATAACCGACTTTGTCTTTTACTGAAATTTCCAGAAACATATCTCCGGCTTCCCCTCCGTTCATCCCGTCCTGTCCCTTTCCTTTCAGCCGGATTTTCTTGCCGGAAGAAATTCCCGCCGGAATGTGTACTTTCAGAGACTGTGCACGTCCACTTGCGTCTGTATAAGAGATGACCTTATCTCCTCCAAATGCTGCTTCCTCAAAAGTCACCTCTAATTTTGCAGTGACATCTGCACCTTTCCTGCAATAACCGCGCGGTCCAGCTCCACTTCCCCTTGCTCTCTGAAAAGAACTTCCAAAAATGTCATCAAAAAAATCATCCATATTTCCGCCTTCAAAATGAAATTCCTGGTAGCTTCCGTCCGGACTTCGATAGAACTTCGCCCCTTTAGGTTCTCCGTACGACTGATAGGCGCCCGGATCTGCTCCCATACTTCCATCAAAGGCTGCTGTTCCAAATCGATCGTACAACTTCCGTTTCTCTTCATTGTGCAGTATCTCGTAAGCTTCGGTCACTTCTTTAAATTTCTCATTTGCAACAGAATTCTCCTGATTGGTATCCGGATGATACTTTTTTGCCAGTTTTCGGTATGCCTTCTTGATCGCATTCGCGTCTGCATTTCTGTCCACTCCGAGAATCTTGTAATAATCCTTATTTGCCGCCATAACTATTTCTCCCCTTTCCTACTACAATTTTTTATGCAAGATTAAAAATTTCCTGCGGAATAAAAACGGGACTGCATGTCACAGTCTGTAATCATGCAGTCCCAAATCTATATAGAGTGTGTCTGAAAATCTATCACTGCTTTCTTGATCCGTAACAAAAAGTTCTTCCCCATACACACCTACCAGCACTATCCTTCGATGGCAATATATTTCTTCTCCTCAGCTTCTACTTTCTTCTGATCCTTCTTCGGGATTGCAAGAACAAGTATACCATTTTCATATTTTGCCTTAATGTCTTCCTGAGTGATATCCTTTCCTACATAGAAACTTCTGCTGCAAGATCCGGAATATCTTTCTCTTCGGATATAATTGCCTGTCTTCTCATCCTTCTGATCGTTGTTCTTCGTCGTCGCCGCCTGGATGGTCAGATAACCATCTTTTAATTCTGCGTGAATGTCTTCTTTCTTATATCCCGGAAGGCTTACTTCCAATTCGTAGCCATGTTCATGCTCCTTAATGTCTGTCTTCATCAAAGACTCTGTGTTCGCTCTCTGGTAACCTCTGAATGGGTAATCAAAATCAAAGAAATCATCAAACAAATTCTCTCCAAAAATACTAGGCATCATCATAAATCATCTCTCCTTTTCCATTAAAATCTTATTGATAAATGTCATTTATTGGAACCGGTGATGTGGGGACTATTTAGATCTTCTCATCCTTTCTTCGTCCTCCTCCTTTGTTCTAGTTGTAATATAACACTTATGTTAGCACTCGTCAAGAGGGAGTGCTAAAAAATTGTGAACATTTTGTGTCCTGCAATTTTCCTCTCTGTTCCATGACTTTTTTATTTTTCCCTCATATGACTCTTTTATACCGAACAGTACATTTTCTATTTCAAATAAGATACACGGATAGCATAAAAGGCTCCCTCCATGGAAATAACTATCCCACTGAAAGAGCCTTTTTCTATATGCTTTTTCTTATCTTTTCCTTCACCTAGAAATCTTGATTCCTAAATCGGTTCAAAATCCGCAACTCCATGCTTGCACAGTGGACAAATATAATCATCCGGAAGTTCCTCTCCTTCATAGATATATCCACATACCACACATACGAATCCTTTCTTTCCTTCTGTCTGCGGTTTTGGTTTTACATGTTTCTGATAGTAAGTGTATGTCATCGTTTCTTTATCATTCATCACACGAGCCTCTGTCACGGTACAGATAAACATTCCGTGTGTATCCAGATCCACATACTGCTCCACTTTCAATGCAAGGAAGGCATTGATATATTTTGGAAGGAAGGCAACACCATTGTCTGCACGCAGCATATTCCATCCTTCAAATTTATCTGCTTCTCTTCCGCTCTGGAATCCAAATCTTTCAAACACTTTAAACGGTGCTTCCACAGAGAGACAGTTGACATTCATCACGCCAGTCTTCTTGATCATATCATGCGAATAATTCGCCTTATTGATATTGACTGCCACACGGTTTGGATTGTCTGTCAGCTGTGTAACAGTGTTGACGATCAGTCCGTTATCCTTCTCACCGTCTCTTGAAGTCACAACATACAGTCCATATCCAAGACGGAACAGCGCTGTCAGATCATTTTTATTCGCTTTGTCATCTGACTGGGCAATATATTCCTGACATAACTCGTCTGCCATCTGATCTAACTCTTCCAGATTCTCTTCGCTCAGCGAGGACATGATCTTTACTGAATTTTTCATCCATGTAATATCCTGGCTGTCCTCAAACATTCCCTTCATAACTCTTGCTGCCGTCGGTGCCCAGCTTCCGTTCTCAATGAATCCGATCGTGCGCTTCTGGTAATTGCGCGCGGTCAGATGCTCAATAAAAAATTTTCATAAACGGGAAAATATCTGCATTATATGTCGTTGTCGCCAGTACTAATTTTCCATAGCTGAATGCATTTTCCACTGCTCTTGCCATATCTGCGCGTGCAAGGTCACAGACATACACATCCGGACATCCTTTTTCTTCTAATTTCGCAGCCAAAGTTTCTGCTGCTTTCTTTGTATTTCCGTAGACCGATGTGTAAGCGATCATCACACCTTCTTTTTCCACTGCATAAGAAGACCAGATATCATATTTCTCGATATAATGTCCAAGATTCTCCTTTAAAATCGGTCCGTGCAGCGGACAGATCATCTGGATATCCAGTGTCGCTGCCACTTTTAAGAGGTTTTGTACCTGTGTACCATATTTTCCGACGATTCCGATATAATAACGGCGAGCTTCGTCATCCCAATCTTCCTCCACATCATTTGCCCCGAATTTACCAAATCCATCTGCAGAGAACAGTACTTTTTCTGTACTGTCGTAAGTAACCATAACTTCCGGCCAGTGTACCATCGGAGCGAACACAAATGTCAGATCATGCTTTCCAAGTGACAATGTCTGTCCGTTTTCTACTTCCAATGTTCTTCCTTCCAGATCCATCTCCCTGAAAAAGTTGGCCATCATCACAAATGTCTTCTCATTTGCCACGATCGTTGTATCTGGATATACCTTCATAAAATTATAAATATTTGCAGAATGATCCGGTTCCATATGCTGCACGATCAAATAATCCGGCTTTGCTCCATCCAGCACCTGTGCAATATTTGCCAGCCATTCTTCCGCAAAATTCACATCCACAGTATCCATTACAGCGATTTTCTCATCTTTGATCACATAAGAGTTGTAAGACATTCCATTTGGCACAACATACTGCCCTTCAAACAAATCTACCTGATGATCATTAACCCCAACGTAAATGATATCATTTGTCACCTTCATTTTGTATTCCTCCTGATTTTTTGAAATACTGACTTCGCAGTCTGATTCTTTTCTTACATTTGATTTTCTCTCACAGATTTCTCTCTGTTTCAGAGATTGTGAAATTTTTATCTTTATGCCTATTATAACTAGAATCGGATAAGAACACAATTCTTTTTTTATAAAATTTCTGATTCCCCTCCTTCCGCTTTCTTCTTCACATAGTACTGTGCCTGTGCCTCGTAAAGCGCAAAATATTTCCCTTTCTTTTCCATCAATGTTTGATGATTTCCGCTCTCTGCAACAGTTCCTTCTTCCAGAACAACAATTGTGTCACAGAACTTGCAGCTGCTCATCCGGTGGGAGATATAGATGGCCGTTTTTCCATTGATCAGTTCGTTGAAATTCTCATAGATTTCCGATTCTGCCACCGGATCTAACGCTGCAGTCGGTTCATCGAGGATCACAAACGGAGCATCTTTATAAAGCGCTCTTGCGATCGCAACCTTCTGCGCCTCCCCGCCGGAGAGCGCCTCGCCATCCCCGGTTTCGTGATAGAGCAGCGTGTGAATCCCATCTTTCATCTTCTTCACTCTTTCTTCCAGCCCGACCTGACGGATCACCTTCCATACTCTCTTTTCATCCACTTTCTCGGAGCCTGCGATATTTTCATCCAATGGAAAATGATACAGTCTGAAGTCCTGAAAGACAACCGCGAAAATCTTTATATATTCCTCATAATCATATTTCCCGATCTCAATCCCATTTAAAGTGATCTTTCCCTCAGACGGCTCATAGAAACGAAGCAGCAGTTTGATCAATGTCGTTTTTCCTGCACCATTCATCCGACAAGCGCCATCGTCTCCCCTACTTTGAATTTTAAACTTACATCCTTTAAAATATACGTCTCTGTCCCCGGATAACAAAAAGAAACATGGTCAAACTCCAACTCATACTGATTATCGTCTCTTTTTTCAATCGGCAGTGTCCCTACATAATGCATATTCGGGAGATGAATAAATTCCTCATAAGATTTCAGATACTCATTGGAATAATCAATCTCAATATGTGCTCCCATCATTTCACGGATACTGTTCATCATCGTTATGATCGCACCCGCATACATCAGCACTTCCCCGGCGGAAACACTTCCTGCAATTGCCTTTATTGCAATATATACATAAGTGATGCCTGCAGGATCTGAAGCGCAAAAGCGACAGCGCCATTTCCACGTCCGGAAACTTTCGCTCTTCTCTGGAACAGTGCCATACACTTCTTTATCACATCTCCTTGAAATTTATTTATCAGATATTCTTTGAGCTGAAACAGACGGATATCCTGCGCAAACTGCTCTGAAACAATCAGGTTGACTAGATAGTCAAATAATGCATTTGACTTTTCATTTGCATGCATAGTGATTACTGTTTCCTTTCCGATCCGTTCGGAAACCTTATCTCCTAACCACAATACAAATACAAAACCAGCGATCATCACCCCCGTACTGATCAGAAACCGAAAGATACTTTCCTTCTCCCAGTCTGACTGCAGCAGCAGAAGCACGACAAATCCACTGGCAAAAACAACTTCCGTGCAGCAGGTAAAATACTTATAAATTTCTATACACTGTTCGGAGATTCCTCCATGTCCGCGCTCTGCCTGCCGTACTCTTCGAAACTTCTGAATCGTCTCCTGTTTCTCAATTTCTTCGTATTCCATGGAAAATGCTTTTTTTGCAGTACGCTTTTTCGTCTCCTCCTCGCTCGGTTCCGCATAGTGCGAAAAGATCTGTTCCGCTGCCTTTGAGATCAATGATACAATCATCACCGTCACAACAAGAATCACGACAAAAGTTGCTGCCTGCTGATACTTCTCCTCCAGAAGAACATCGAGAATCTTCGCATACAGAAAACTGTTAATATAGACAACCGATGCACCCGAGAGCATTCCAAGTACAAGGATCACCGGCAAAATCCGATAGCCTTTCGCCTGAAAAAGACAAAATTTCCACATTTCTTTTACAGACATCTGTTTTCTCTTATTCATGTGCCTCTTCCTCCTGATAATATTTCCCCTGAAGTTCAAAAAGGGAAGCGTATGTCCCTCCCATTTTCATCAATGTTTCATGGGTTCCGCGCTCAATGATCTCCCCTTTGTCAAGCAGAAGAATCTCATTGCAGAACCGTGTCGATGCCAGCCGGTGGGAAATAAAGATCGTACTTGTTCCTTCCAGCGTCTTCTGGTAAGTATCATAAATATTTTTTTCTGCAAGTGCATCCAGCGCTGCAGTCGGTTCATCTAAAAGTAACAGTTTCGGGCTGTGATACAGCGCCCTTGCTAGAAGAAGCTTCTGAATCTGTCCACCCGAGAGCATAATCCCATCTTCCGATACATCCTTTCCAAAATAGGTGTATAGTCCGTCCGGAAGGCTGCTGATCTTCTCTGCACTCCTGCCTTTTCCAGCACATTCCATAACCTTTCCTCATCCCATTCTCCTGAGAGCGTTACATTTTCCCCAACTGTATACGACATGATAAACGGATTCTGAAAAATTGCAGCAACATGGTGCATGTAGGCTTTGCGATCCAGTTCCCTCGTGTCGATCCCATTAACATAGACTGCTCCGTTTGTAGGAAGATATAGACCAGAAATCAGTTTTACAATCGTAGATTTTCCGGCCCCGTTTAATCCGACAAGTGCAAGCCGCTCTCCTTGATGGATGGTAAAGGAAACATCCTTTAGCACCTCTTCCTCTGCCCCCTCATAGCGATAGGATACATGATCAAACGTAATGTCCAGACTGGAAAATTGGTTTTCCGGAATCCGCCTTTCTCCTCCTGATCCGCTCTCAAGTTCTAAAAAATCTCTAAGATCATCCACCTGCTGCCCGCACCGCTTCATCACAACAAAGTTGCTTGTGATCTCTGTAAACCATTTGGCAAACCCGCTGATCAATCCAATATAAAACACAAACATGCTTGACGAAAGCCCCTGTTTCAAAAGATAGATCAGATAAAAATAACAGATAAAATCTCTGACTGCTGCCAGGATCACTTCTGTAAAGTCCGAGAAGAAGCAGGCCGCATTATAAAGCACCCTATATTTTCTTCGCTGTCTGATCGCCGAATCATATTTTCCGATCAGCCAGTCGGAAAGTCCGAAGACGCGGATATCCTTTCCGCCTGCAATATCATCCACAAGCCGATCAATATATCCCTCTATCCTCTGATATCCAGCAAGTTTTTCTTTGACCCTCTCATACACTTTTACAGAAACTTTGGACGTTGCGACAGTGATCAGTGACAGACCGACAAGGAGTAGCAAGATGCGTATATCCATACTTCCCACGATCATTGCATATGTGACCAGCCCTAGTACATTTGTAAAAAACATTCCAAAACGCTGCATCATGCCTTGCACTCCATTGGAATCGTTTCCATTCAATGCGATCAGCGACCTCTCCATCATCTGACGGATTTCACTGCTTTCTGACTGTTCCAGAGAAATCTCCAATATTTTTTCGAGAACAGAATAGAAGTGTCCTCCTATCCTCATTTCGATGTATTCTACTGATATGATATTCTGCAGATAAGTATCAATCCAACTAATCGCCCCGTATACAAGAAAGATGGTCATGACCGCCCCGATCAACAGCATAAGCGGGCTTTCCTTCCCCAGCATCGATACGATAAGTGCATTTGCTCCTACCCCCAGTAACAGAAGAAGAACATATGTGACTGCCTGAATCCCGATGTGCACCAGATAAACCGGAGTTTTCTTCATAGCCGGTGCAAAGCAGAAAATCAGGTTGCTTAAAATGCTCCTTTTCTTTTGCTTTTGTTTCTTCTCTTCCTCCATCTATAAAGCCTCCTCTCTTTTCTTGCATTCTTAACTTATCACATTTGTTCTCAAAATAGAAAAAACATGCACGAATTGTAAAAATCCGTGCATGAATTGCAAATTTTCTCTATAATGGCAGCATGATCTCGGTGACGAACACCCCTGGTTCATTCTTTCGATTGATATAACCGTCATATTTCTTCACAACATTGTTAATCCGTTTAAGCCCATGACCGTGATCACCGCGCTTTTTGGAAATATATTCTTCATCGAGTTTTCGCACAACCTCGCTGGTGGCATTGGTCACTGTAATATACAACTGCTGCTTCAGCGGTGCAATATAAAGTCGGAGAAACTGTTCTTCCTTCTTCACCGTCCGACATGCTTCGACTGCATTGTCGATCAGATTCCCGATCACAACACATAAATCAATGTCCGACACAGACAACTCTTTGGGGATCACCGCCTTATAGTCACACCGGATCCATTTTCCAGCGCAAGTGAAATCTTCGCATTTAAGATCGCATCTACATTGAGATTTCCGGTATCAAACAACAGGCGGATATCCGCAAGATCTTCCTCCAGCCGGTTTAAGTATTCCTTTGCCTCAGTGATATTATCTTTCGCAAGATATGCCTTTACCGACTGCATATGATTATGATAATCATGCCGCCAACCTCGCATCGTCATATAGATGCTCCGCACTTCATCCATCTCCTGAGACAAATTTTGTTCTGATAATCAATCAGCGCCTTCTCATACTGCCGCTGCATGATTGCCCGGATCACGAAACCGATGATCACAAGCAGGAGCAGCATTGCCACTGCAGCCAGCCCTATGATTTCCATTCTCATCTGTAATACTCCTTATAGATTTTCCTGAATAAATGCCTGATTAAGCTGTTGGTACATTCCCCGGCTCACCGGAACCTCGATCTCGCCTGTAAGAACACAGCTCTGCCTGCCAATCCGGCTCACCTTCGATAAATTTACAGCAGTACTTCTATGACATTTCACAAAAGGAGGAATGCCCCCGTCCTTTGTATCTCTGTTCAGATGATTTAAAACTTCCCCGAAACTCTCTTTGACTGTCAACTGTCTGTCCTTGCAATACACTGTGGTGTAGTGACCATCCACTGCAACATACAAATCTGCCCCTGCTCCACCTTGATATTCTCCCCTGCCACTTCCAAAAGAACATATGGCTCTTCTCTGTCTGCAAGTTCTGTCACAAGTATGTCCAACATTTCATACAGCTTCTGTTCCCTTACTGGTTTCATCATATATCTCCAGGCTTCAATCTCATAGCCATCAAATACATGACTTGGATCTGATGTCAAAAAAACAATGCGAATATTCATATCCGTTTTCCGAATCTGTTTTGCAAGTGTGAATCCATCCATCCCGATCATCGAAATATCAAGAAGAAGCAGATCATAGGGTACGAGTTCTTCTCCATCCAACTCAAATAGAAATTGTTCTGCACTGGAAAATACATCGACGATACACTTCTGCCCGCGCTCCTTTGCCCAGCTTTTTATCATATCCTCTGTCAGCACCGCCTGCGCGCGCTCATCCTCACAATATGCAATCCGCACTGTCTTCTCTCCCCTTATTCTTTCTGTCTGATGCTCTGCCTTTCCGGTCAGAATTTTACAGACTCCTCTTGCCGTTCTTGCATCTAACTTCTTATTTCTCCGTCTCTGCCTCTACAAACTTCGCATGATCAGCAACCCATGTCATAGCTGTATCTAAGAGAATGCTCTCTTTTAACTTCTCTTCTCCGTCCTCACCATTTGCCTCAATAAATGCATCTCCGTTTTCGTATCCGTAGGACTGTGCATATTCGTCATATTTTTCCTTATACGCTTTGTCGGAAAGCTCTAATTTTTCTTTCTCGGCGATCAGCTTGCTTGCATACTTGCTCTTCAACTGATCTTTTGCCTGCTTTTCCATCTTCTCTACAAACTGATCTTCTGTGATTCCAGATTGTTCCAGGAATTCCTCAAATGTAACTTGGTAGTACATCTCTGCAAGCTGTGTATACTGCTCTTTCATCAGATCTACGCTCTCATTGATATCCTCTTTAAACTCTTTTTTCAGCTCTGTGTTCTTGACTACTTCTGTCCATGCACTGTTTTTGTTCTGAGACTCTACCGTCTTTTTATTAGATGTCTCCAGATCTTTTTTTACTTGTTTTTTGTACTCGTCAACGGTCTTTGCCTTGTCAGAAATTTTCTGTACAAATTCATCGTTCAGCTCTGGCAGGATCTCCTCTGTAATGGAATTGATCGTTACGGTAAACACTGCATCTTTCCCCGCGATTTCCGCTGGATAATTCTCCGGCAATGTAAGAGAAATATCAAATGTCTCATTCAGCTTATGCCCTTCCATTCCTTCTGAAAATCCTTCCACAAATCCTTCGCCTCCGACTTCTACCGTAAGGCTCCCTGATCAAATGTCTCCCCATCTGCTTTTCCAACGTAAGAAACTTCCAGAGAATCTCCTTTCTTTGTCGCCCGGTCTGTCACCTCTTTATGTTCAGCTTCCGCTTCCAATGTGCTCTGGATGCTGTTTTCTACATCTTTATCTGTCACCTTCGCCAGTTCCAGTCCTTCTACTTTAATCCCTTTATACTCACTGATCTTTACATTATCGTCCTCAATGGATTTCTGACATCCTGCCAGTGTTACTGTCATACACACTCCGAGAAGAAGCGCCGCTAATTTCTTTTTCATCTTCCTACCTCATTATTCTTTCATTTTCCAGCTGTCATCTCACATTTTGACTGCTCTTTCAGTTATATCACACTTCCAAACAGAAAGAAAGGTGTTTTGCCAGATTTCACACTTCTTTTAGAATCCTCTTTCTTCTTATAAAAGTGGGGACAGCAGGCGGGAAAACTGCTCTTTTCCACGGATGAGAAGACTCCGCTCTTCGTAAAGACGTTTTGTCACCAACGTAGAATTTAGAATATCCTGTTCAAAAGCTTCCTCCAGTTTTTTGTCGTCTCCTCACTGTAGATCACGGCATTGACTTCAAAGTTCAGTTCAAAACTCCGAATGTCCATATTGGCTGTCCCAAAACAGCTTACAAGGCCATCGACCGTCAGTCCTTTGACATGGAGAAAACCGTTGTTATACACATAGCATTTTGCTCCTGCCTCGATCATATCCCCAAGGTACGAATACGATGCCCAGTAAACAAACGGATGATCCGGTTTACACGGAATCATGATCCGCACATCTACTCCCGATTTCGCCGCAATCCGAAGCGCTTCCAAAATACAGTCGTCCGGCACGAAGTATGGCGTCTGCAAATAAATATGATGGCGCGCCTTATGGATCAGCCTCATATAGTTGTCACGAATCTCTTCACTTTTGGAATCCGGTCCACTGGAAATAATCTGTACCGGCTCTCTTCCATTTCTTACATACTCTGGAATTTCAAACAACTCATCCCGCAAAAACAGATTGTCTCTGGCCGCATAGTTCCAGTCCATCACAAAGCGCACCGCAAGGGAAGTAACCGCTGATCCCTCGATGCAAAGATGGGTATCTCTCCAGTATCCAAATTTTTCGCTCAGTCCAATATATTCTTTTCCTATATTGAATCCTCCGACAAACCCAACTCTTCCATCGATGACCGCAATCTTCCTATGATTCCGATAATTGACACGCAAATGTAGCTTTCCAAGCAGCGCCGGGAAAAACTCTGCCGTCTGAATTCCATTTGCATTCAGCTCCTCCCAGTCTTTTTTCTTCATATCACGACATCCCATACTGTCAAACAAGATGCGTACTTCCACGCCTTCCTTCGCCTTTTTGATCAGTTCTCTGCTGATCGCCTGCCACAGCTCATCCTTTCGGATAATATAATATTGCAGATGGATATATGTCTTTGCGGCGCGGATTTCCCGTATCAGAGCCGCGAATTTCTCTCTGCCGTCCGTATAAATCTGTACATCATTATTCCCTGTCAACACTGCACTGGGCCGCTTCCAGATTGTAATAGATCAGATTCTCAAATCGTTCCATCTTTGGATTGGACAGACGAAACTGCTTCCGACGGATACTCTTCTCCTGCCGTCTGACTGCATAATTTACTTCTCCCTCAATTTCCTTCATTTTAAACATTCTGCTCTTTCGGAAATCTTGTCCGATCAGCAGATACAATACAAATCCAACAATTGGTATAAAATATAGTACGAGCAGCCATGTCCAGACAGTCTGCGGCTTTCTTCTCTGAAAGAAGATAATCACAAACGAAAGAAGAATATTGATCAAAACAAGATGCTCCATCATCCAGCCAGTTCCTGTACAAAGATCATTCCAAATATTTCCTAACATTCCCTCACCTCACTTTTGTATTTTTCACCTTTTTCTCATTCCCTATTATACTCATTTTTCCACAGAAAAGTAAGGTGCAGCGCTCAAATCGCTTGCACTTCCTAAGAAACAATGCTACAATACTATTTGTCTAAAAATGTATTTTTACTATATACTAGGAGGTCTATCGTGAGTTTACCAGTAATTATATTACTTATCGTTTTAGCCGTACTGATCATCGGCACGATCGTATTGTACTTCTTGGGAAAAAAAGCGGAAAAGAAACAGGCAGAACAACAGCAGCAGTTAGATGCTATGGCTCAAAATGTAACGATGCTTATCATTGATAAGAAGCATATGAAACTAAAAGAAGCCGGTTTTCCTGCCATCGTACTGGAGAGTACACCGAAATATTTGCGCAGAGCCAAAGTTCCGGTTGTAAAAGCAAAGATCGGTCCAAAAGTAATGACTCTGATGTGCGACGAGAAAATTTTCCCATTGATCCCGGTCAAAAAGGAAGTCAAAGCAGTTCTCAGCGGTATCTATATCACAGATGTCAAAGGACTTCGCGGAAAATTAGAAATGCCTGAAAAGAAAAAAGGCTTCTTCGCAAGATTCAAAAAGAACAAAGACGAACAAAACGATAACAAAAAGAGTAGAGAATCTACAAAGAAAAATAAATAATCTAATACATTCCTACAGGAAGATAACTTTCATGGAAATGTCTGGAGATTACAGAAACCTCAAAATGATGCCAGTTAATACACATCATTTTGGAGGTTTCCTTTACTCTTCCCTCAGATTTTCAACACTTTCCTTTCTCATTCTTCTTTAGAAATCCATATTTTTTGTAATCTGAAAGTCTCCTGCATCTTTAGACTTTACATTGATTCGGATCTGACAGTCTGCCAATGGCTCATGATTGACATCCAATATATATCCGACCTTTACATTGATATTATCCTCTGACACTTCCACTTCCATTTCTTTTGTATGGATGCCGATTAGAAGCTGTCCATACGGTGTCTGGTAGTATGTGAGGTTCTTTTTATTCTTCTCAAATACCATGTGCACATTTGATACACCGCTCTTCATCACTTCCAAAGCGTCCTCTCCGGTAATCTTTATTCGATTTTTTGTAATGCCCGGTATACCCTCTGTAACTTCATCGAATAAAATGTAATGTTTTCCATTTTTGAGGAAATAGTTAGCAGGAGCAACGACTTCAATAGGTTCATACTCTTTTCCTCCTCCAGTACGTCCATCTGCAGTCCCGAAATACTTATTAATACGTCTTTTGTCATACTCTCACCTGTACTTTTTGTCTGTCATCTCTCATATTGTTGCATTCTAATATTCTTCAATATTGATCTGCTTTGTCGTCTCAATATCATACGGCAAAATAGAATTGGCAAACTGCTTGAACTTATCTGCCGCATCACTGACATAGAAGGAATACTCTCCATGTTCTTCCTGGTCATTCACCGGAGTGTCTCTGAGCATCTCTTCTTCCTCCAGAAGCCGCTTAAGATCCATTGCAGTCTCATATGCCGGATTCACAAGATGAATCTTTTCTCCCATATATTCCCGGATCGTTGAGCGTAAGAGTGGGTAATGTGTGCAGCCAAGAATCAGTGTATCGATATCAGATTCTCTCATATCTGACAGATAGATATCAATGACTTCCCGGGTAATCTTATGTTTTGCAAATCCTTCTTCCACAAGCGGCACAAACAGGGGACATGCTCTTCCGGATACACTGATCTGAGGGTCCTCTGCCTGTATCAGTTTTTTATAAATCTCACTTTTTACCGTCGCCTCTGTACCGATCACTCCGATTTTTTATTGATCGTCTCTTCCCTTGCCGCCCTCGCTCCCGGTGCAACAACACCGATGATCGGGATCTTAAATTCTTTCCGCACCGCATCCAGAGCAAGCGCACTCGCTGTATTGCAGGCAATCACAATCGCCTTCACTTCCTTCGTCAGCAGGAAGCGGATAATCTGACGGGAATAGCGGATAATTGTAGTTTCCGACTTGCTTCCATAAGGTACTCTTGCAGTATCTCCGAAATACACAATACTCTCATTAGGAAGCTGCCGCATAATCTCCCTTGCCACTGTAAGTCCTCCGACTCCGGAGTCAAATACGCCGATCGGCATATCTTTCTTATTCTCTATCTTCACAACATTTCTCCTTCTATCTGCCATATCTGTTCTCTATTGTACCCGCTTATCAGGCAGATTTCAAGGGCATGTTCCCTTTACTCAAAATCCCGGTCCAATGAGAAGCAAAAAAAGAACATTTTCAATCATCCCCCGTCACTGGATGCCCGTCCGAATTGAAAATGTTCTTTCTTCCTTTGTCAGTCAGAGAAAGCCATCTACTCTGCCGTCCTCACAGACAGATTGTTTCTCTTATAAAATCACTAAATTGCCAGTTTTTTCGCAACCTCAAGCTGATACTCTGGAAGTTTCTTTTCCATGTTCAGCGCTTCATCAATATCCACATCAATATATTCACCATGCTTGTATCCTACCACACGGTTCGTCTTTCCTTCGCAGAGAAGTTCTACTGCCTTTGCACCCATAATGGAAGCATACACTCTGTCCTTTGCTGTCGGGCTTCCACCGCGCTGCATGTGTCCAAGGATCGTCGCTCTTGTCTCCATTCCAGTTGCTTCTTCGATTCTCTTTGCCATGTTGATGGATCTCCGACACCTTCTGCATTGATGATAATATAATGTTTCTTTCCACGGTCTCTGTTATCAATAATTCTCTTGATAATTTCTGACTCATCGTAATTGTGCTCTTCTGGAAGAAGGATCTCCTCTGCACCGTTGGCGATTCCACACCACAATGCCAGATACCCTGCATCTCTTCCCATAACCTCTACAATACTGCAGCGCTGATGAGAAGTCGAAGTATCACGCACTTTATCAATTGCTTCCATTGCGGTATTCACCGCTGTATCAAAACCGATCGTATACTCTGTACAATCAATATCCAAATCGATTGTTCCCGGGATTCCGATTGTATTGATTCCGAGCTTTGCAAGCTTCTGTGCTCCGGCAAAAGAACCGTCTCCACCAATGACAACAAGCCCTTCAATTCCGTATTTCTTACAGATTGCAGCAGCCTTCTGCTGTCCTTCTTCTGTACGCATTTCCTTACATCTGGCAGTCTGGAGAATCGTACCTCCGCGCTGAATTGTATCAGATACGTCTCTTGCTGAAAGATCGATGATCTCCTCTTCCATCAGTCCCTGATATCCTCTTCTGATCCCTCTTACTCTAAGTCCTTTCCCCAAAGCTGTTCTGACTACGGAACGGATTGCCGCATTCATTCCCGGAGCATCTCCACCACTTGTCAGGACACCGATTGTACGTATACGCTTTGCCATGATATTACCTCCATTTACCTATACCTAAATATTATTATTTATATATTTTGTGATTATTTTAACATACTTAAAATTTGTTTTCAATGCATTTTTCGACAACTTTCACACGTTCTTCCCCATAATAATTTGTCAGTCTGCTCAAAATATTCGGTTCAATCCCAATGTTCCAGTTACGCGGAAGACGTTTTACCGCTTTCTCTGCCTTACAATAAATTACAACTGTGTCATCTCCTTCAGAATCCTGGAGCATGCCCATCAAAAGCTTTTCTTCCGCAAGATAACTATTTTTGTCTGCAAACTGAATCCAAAGTTCTCTCTTTACTTGATGAAATGGGATGATTTTCTCACAAATCAGTTTGCTAGGACGGTCATCTTCCTCAGAAACTCTTCCTTTGACAAACACCTTCTTATCTTCTTCCAAGTATTGTCTGTTCGCCTCATAATCTCTCGGGAACACGACAACTTCCACCGTTCCGAGCAGATCTTCCACGGTAATAAATGCCATCATTTGATTGGTCTTCGTATGCTTGATCGTCTTCCCAACGATCATGCCCCCGATGATTTCTTTCGCACCGTCATGCACTTTTGTCCGGTTTGTCTCCTCATCAAGCTGAAAGTCCAGTGTAGTTGCCGACACACTTTTCTTCCACTGCTCTTCATAGGCATCTAATGGATGCCCGCTGATATAAACACCAAGCACCTCCTTCTCAAATGCAAGAAGCGTCTCTTTTTCATATTCCCCAACATCTGGGAGCTGGATCTCAAATTCTTTCTTCTGATCTTCGTCGACAAAATCAAACAGTGACATCTGCCCGCTCATCGAAAATTTCTTTTCCTGATTGACATTGTCTACAATCTGAATATAGATCATCATAAACTGCTTTCTTGTCCCGCCAAGATTGTCTAGCGCCCCTGCTTTGATAAAGTTTTCAATACTTCTTTTATTTAACATTTCTTTTAAGGAAATACGTTCAATAAAATCTTTCAGTCCCCGGTACAATCCATTTTCTTCCCGTTCACTTACAATTGCTTCAATGACCGGCTTCCCGATACTTTTGATCGCCGCCAGTCCATAGCGGATATTTCCCTCATCTACCGAGAATCCACTGACTCCGCGGTTGATATCCGGCGGAAGGATTTTGATGCCCATCTGCCTTGCCGCATAAATATATTCTGATACCTTTGTCGGATTTTCAATCACAGATGTCATCAGCGCTGCCATAAACTCAATGGGATAGTAATATTTCAAATAGCTGTCTGATAAGAAACAACTGCATATGCTGCGGCATGAGATTTATTGAACGCATATTTTGCAAAATCAATCATTTCATCATAAATCTTATTCGCTGTCTTTTCATCAATTCCATTGTTCAGACATCCCGGAACTCCTTCATCAATATTGCCATAAACAAAACTCTGGCGCTCCCTCTCCATGACATCCGCCTTTTTCTTTGACATCGCCCTTCGCAAAAGGTCACTTCGTCCAAGTGTATATCCGGCAAGATCACGCACAATCTGCATAACCTGTTCCTGGTAAACGATACATCCATATGTCGGTGCAAGGATTGGCTCCAGCTGTGGGCAATCATAGGTGATAGATCCTTTGTCATTCTTTCCTTTGATGTACTGTGGAATGAAATCCATCGGCCCCGGCCGGTACAGCGAAATACCGGCAATGATATCTTCCAGACTCTGCGGCTTTAACTCTTTCATAAAGTTTTTCATTCCGGCGCTCTCCAACTGAAATACACCGTCAGTCTTCCCGGTTCCGATGGAATCCAATACCAGTTTGTCGTTGTAGTCAATCTCCCCCATATCCAACTTGACTCCAGTCGCCTGCTCCACCAGGTTGACGGCATTCTGAATTACGGTCAGAGTTCTCAAGCCCAGGAAATCCATTTTCAAAAGACCAAGTTCTTCCAGTGTCGTCATCGTAAACTGTGTCGTGATCGAACCGTCCGATGCTCTGGAAAGCGGCACATATTCGTCTACCGACTTCTGACTGATCACGACTCCGGCAGCATGCATCGACGTATGCCGTGGAAGCCTTCGAGACGTTTGGACATGTCGATCAAATATTTTACTTGTTCGTCTGTCTCATACATTTTCCGGAATTCCGGATTCATTTTCAATGCTTTATCAATCGTGATATTTAGCTCTGTCGGAATCATCTTTGCGATCGTATCGACAAATGCATACGGCAGATCCATCACACGTCCTACATCGCGGATCACACCTCTTGCCGCCATTGTACCGAATGTTACGATCTGCACAACGCGGTCTTTCCCATATTTTCTCACAACATAATCGATGACTTCCTGACGCCGTTCAAAACAGAAATCAATATCGATATCCGGCATGGACACACGCTCAGGATTTAAGAAACGTTCAAACAGAAGCTGATAGCGGATCGGATCAATATTCGTGATCCCAAGACAGTACGAGACAATACTTCCCGCCGCCGAACCTCGCCCCGGCCCTACACTGATATCATTGTCCCTCGCATATTTGATGAAATCCCATACGATCAGGAAGTAATCCACATATCCCATATTTTTGATCGTACTCAATTCATAGAAAAGACGTTCTTTTAATTCTTCTCCCGGATTTGGATACCGGCGTTCTAACCCTTCAAAACAGAGTTGATTCAGATATTCCCATGAAGTCATTCCCCCTGGCACATCGTATTTTGGAAGTTTCGTCACCCCAAATTCAATCTCCACATGACATCTATCTGCAATCTTCTGCGTATTTTCCAGCGCCTGCCTTGCATATGGGAATAATTCGATCATCTCCTGCTCTGACTTGACATAATACTGTCCGCCTGCATAGCGCATCCGGTTTTCATCTGTCAGCTTTTTCCCGGTTTGAATACACAGCAGAATGTCATGCGGTTTCTCATCCTCCGCATAAGTATAGTGGACGTCATTGGTCGCCACAAGCTCGATCCCGGTCTCTGCCGCCAGCCGAATCAGACGCTGATTGACATCTGCCTGCTCGGTCAGCCCATGATCCTGAAGCTCCAGAAAGAAATTCCCCTTTCCGAAAATAGATTCATATCTCAGTGCTGCCTGTTTCGCTTCCTCGAACATTCCCCGAAGAAGATTTTTCTGTACTTCCCCTGCAAGACAAGCACTCAGTGCAATGATTCCTTCATGGTACTCTTCTAACAATTCGATATCAATTCTTGGCTTGTAATAATATCCTTCCACAAACCCTTTGGAAACAATCTTCATCAGATTCTGATATCCCTGATTATTTTCTGCCAACAATACCAGATGGTAATAGCGGTCCTCCCCGCCATTGATCTCATGGTCAAAACGTGACCCGGGAGCCACATACACCTCACAGCCAAGAATGGGATTGATGCCTGCAGCCTTAGCCGCCCGGTAAAAATCAATCACACCGAACATGACACCATGATCGGTGATCGCAGCACTGTTCATCCCCAGCTCTTTTACCCTGGCAACGTACTCTTTGATTTTATTTGATCCATCCAGAAGACTATACTCTGTATGGACATGCAAATGTGCAAAACTCATAGATGTTGCTGATTTCCTCCTTTTCTTCTCTTCCTGTCAATATCCGAAACAGTGAAAGTACCATTTCCTTCTGAATCGGTCCGACAGATTTTTATTACTCAAATATTTATTACAATGATTCTAAAATCTACGAATCCAGTATATCATCATTGAAACTCGCCGTCATTCCTTTTCTAATAGAAAAATCCTGCCCCTCAAAATGAAGAGCAGGATTTTCCTCCCAAAACCTTTTCAATTTCTTCTCGTTCCGGCATCACTCGCAGAGCGCCTTTTTTTCGTCGTGATCAATGCAGCTGCTGCATTGGCAAACTGTAGCATTTCCCTTACCCTTTCTTTGTCTTGCTTCTGTATACCATATCTTAATATGTAGTCCAGAAGGCAAGCGCAAAATGTATCTCCCGCTCCAGTTGTATCGATTGTGTCCTCCATCAAAAAGGCTTCTGCTTCTACAATCTCACTGCCAAAAAATGCTTTGCTTCCCTGATTTCCCATCGTTGCACAGACAAAAGGAATCTGATATTTCTCTATCAGTTTCTGTACTCCGCGATCAATGTCTGTTTCTCCTGTCATAAATGTGATCTCATTGTCAGAGATTTTTAACACATCGCACTGACTCATCCCAAATGCAATCTTTTCTTTTGCCTCATCTAAATGATTCCAAAGTGCCGGACGCAAATTAGGATCAAAAGAGATTATCGCACCATTTTGTTTTGCTGTCCAAATGGCATATTTTGTCGCTTCTTCTGCCTCGGACGATGTCATAGAAAGGCTTCCAAAATGAAAAAGTTTTGTCTCTTTTAAAAGTGCTTCCCCAACTTCTTCTTTTCGAAGCATCATATCCGCACCGGGATTCCGATAAAACGAAAACGTACGCTCTCCATCTGCTGCATTATGTACAAAAGCCAATGTCGTTGGGATTTTCTCATCATAGCAGATTCCCTCTGCTGAAATCCCCTGTTCTTTTACTACCGACACCAACATTTCTCCAAAAGAGTCTTTCCCTACTTTTCCAATAAATGCGGTATTTCTCCCCAGTTTCTGAAGCATTGCAAGTACATTGCATGGCGCTCCTCCAGGATTTGCCTCATAAATCTGATTACCCTGACCGCTGATTCCTGCACTGGTAAAATCTACCAGAAGTTCTCCTAATGCTACTACATCCATTGCCTTCCTCCTGCTCTTTAAATCAGTTCATGTTTTTCCACGTTGATTTTTACTGTTCCATCACAACAAAATACAATCTCTTCTGCTTCCATCGGCGTACAGATTGCTGTGGTAGACACTTGCTCCCCATCGTTAATAAATAATTCAATAGACTGTCTGTCCATAATAAAACGAAGTTTTAAAGGTTCTTTTTGTTCTGGAAGTTTCCACGCACGCTGACATACGATGTCCCTTGTCACACCGCAGTATGTTCGGTTCACTTCCATTATCTGTTTTTTTCTATAATAAGTATAACTGGTCGTATATTCTTGATTGTGTGCCAGTTCGATGCAAAATTCATCGAAGACTCCTTCGCAGATTTCCACTGTCAGATCCAAAATCCGCCCTTTCACTTCATCAAATTGCACCGTACCAGATACTTCCTGATTCTCTAAACGACAGGAATTTTTTCGGTAGTTTTTCAATTCTTCTACCGGTTTCTGATATAACTTTCCATTTACATAATGTAATTCTCTTGGAAGTGTCATCATTCCCTGCCATTTTTGTTCTTCCGGAATTACGCAGGCATCCCAGGATTTCATCCACGCAATCAGGATTCTTCTTCCATCCGGCAGTTCTGTCGTCTGCGGTGCATAAAAGTCTAATCCATAATCCAATGTTTTCGGCATCTCCTTTTGGAATGTATGTGTGTTTTCATCGTAATCTCCCACAAAATATACAGAATTATTTCCATTATGAAATTCGTATTTCTGTGCTTTCATATTCTGCGGCGAACAGATTAGAAAATATTTTTCATCCAATGCGAAGAAATCCGGACATTCCCACATGGTCCCCACTTTTCCGTCACTGTTGTCTGCCAGTATGGTCTCAAATTTCCACTCTTCTAAATTTTTACTGGAAAAAAGAACAACCTGTCCTTTTTGTTCTGCATTTTTATTCCCTACGATGAGGTAATAGGTATCCCCTTTTTTCCATACTTTAGGATCACGGAAATCAATCCGGCTACAGTTCTCCGGCATCAGTTCTCCAGTCACTACCGGATTTTTGGAAGATTTCTCATAAGAAATTCCATCTCCATATGCAATGCATTGATTCTGTCGCTCTTCTTCTCTTCCATCTTCCAGCACTTGTCTGCTCACACCAGTGTAGAGAAGCACATGTTTCCCATTTGCTTCCAGAGCGCTTCCTGAAAAACATCCAAATGCATCATAATTTTCATCCGGAGCCAACGCCACAGGAAGAGTTTCCCATGAAATCATATCCTCTGAGACACTGTGTCCCCAGTGCATCGGTCCCCACTCTCGTGTATAAGGATGATACTGATAAAACAGATGAATTTTCCCATCATAAAATGAAAATCCATTTGGGTCATTCATCCAGCCAATCGGTGGTGTGATATGAAACACCGGTTTTTCTTCGAAAGAAATCTCCTTCTGTTTATTTTTTTCATATTCTCGCGCTTTTTCTAATTTTTCACTCACGCTTTGCTCACCTGTCTTTCTATTCATTCTTTAAGGATTCCTGGTATTGATCAAAATATTTCTGTTTGATTTTTAAATAATCGGATAGTCCATACTGCTCCATTTTTTTCAGATAACTATCCCATTCTTCTTCAATTCCGCCATTTAAAATCCAGTCTGCTTTTTTCTGTTCTGCATACTTCTTGATGTCAGTATCGTACTGAGATACTTTATTCGTATCTGCAATGCTCATAAATACATTTGGGTATACATACTTGCTGTTCATGTCCTCCAAGTATACTTCATGCATATTATCGAGACGCCATTTTGCATCCGTAGGCTGTGTCACATAAGTATCATAATACTCATTTAATATTGCCAGTGGTCCATTGACCGACTGTGCCTCTCGGACTTCTACCGGAGACTGCTCTCCAAGGTCCATATGCTTTAACATTTTTTCGCCTTGTGCATTCTCACTCATCTCAAAAATATTAAAGGAATCTTTTTCTCCATAGGTTCCCCAGTTATTCTGCGGAGACTGTAACGGAGCATACATCTGATCGATCCAAGCAGCCGCCAGTGCAGTATTCCGGCAACTTGTTGTCAGTACACAGCGCCCTCTGTCAAACCCGCTCGTTTCACTGTTATTCTGTCTTGTAATGTTTACCAGTCCTTCTGGGCCTGCGAGCGCTGGCAGCATAACATAGTCTTCATAATTATCAATATTAGAAATATCCCATGTGAAGCAAAGCCCATAACGATGGCTCTTTCCTTTCGCTACATAAGTAGACCACTCTTGTGTGAAAGCTTCCGGATCGACCAAATCCTGCTCTACCAGCCATGCAGCCATTGAACGCCTTCTTTATATCCTTCCTGCACAGTAGTATAGATCACTTTTCCTTCATCTGTCACCGCAAAATGATCCCCCGTGTCCCCATATCCTTCTCCGAATCCATTGATTAAGATTCCTGGATCCTGATCTCCATTATTGATGATAAAAGACATTGGGATAACCTCTCCCTCTATTTCAAATTCGCTTTCCAAAAGATCTGCATTATCCCGAAAAGCGATCAGTACCTGTTCTAGTTCTTTTGTCGTATCTGGTACTTCCAGTCCTAAAAAATCCAGCCACTTTTTATTGATATAAGGAATGTTGCCAATTGCCTGAATCGCTTCTTTTCCCTCTCCAAGCTGTTCAATCCACGGAAAGGAATAAATATGTCCATCCGGAGCTGTGCACATTGTTCTGTATTCCGGATACTGTTCAAATACCGCCTGCA
>ENA-OQDE01000443-OQDE01000443.1-human-gut-metagenome-genome-assembly--contig:-NODE-443-length-24815-cov-3.476547_pt1 | contig 24815 bp, 33 predicted proteins | sample MGYA00242768_ERZ504595 | MGnify/ENA primary metagenome ERZ504595 (study PRJEB26092, sample SAMD00036307) | human gut metagenome | host: Homo sapiens | study: EMG produced TPA metagenomics assembly of... | reverse complement strand
AGTTCCTCGATTGGGATTCCGTTGGCATGGTATCGGCTCATGATCAGATTTAATGTACCTGAGCCAATCTTGTAACGGTCCATAACGGACCTGGTCTGGCATCCATTCAAACGCATCTGGATGGAGCCGATAATCGTGTTGTAGTCTTGCATAGTTATGCCTCCTTTCGCAATCATTTGATGACTACGAAAGAACTATAACACGTTGAAAACTTATTGATCAGCTGAAGCGGAAACGCGTTCAGTTACATCCGGAAAGACTGATCAGCTCTTAGCGGAATGCGTGGTCAGATGAGCCGGAATTTGCACTGCTACTGAAAGGGGGTTTTCTTAGCACTTTTTTATCGTTTTAGATTTATGCACGCTAGGATAAGTTATCTTTATATTCTTTCTTACGCATATTTGTTTCTGGTTTTTCATCCTCTCTCTCACCCGGTTTGTGGTCGAAATCGCTTTCCAGGACACAAACGGTCCATCGTAAAAGACCGGCACATAGGTCAGTCCCAGCTCCGTTACCATCTCTTTGACCTGATCCTGCGGCAAATATTTTCCGGTCTCTTTTTCCATCACGTCAAAAAGGAATACCCTATGAAAATACAGGAAATGAAACAACAGCTGCAGACCCCCGCATACGATTTTCTGCGAACCAATCCGCATATGGGAAAGAATATCATTCTGCTCGGCTTGGGCGGCTCTTATGCATACGGCACAAACACAGAAAACTCTGATCTGGATGTGCGCGGGGCTGTGCCGTAAACAGCAAACGCGAAATCCTGACCGGAGCTGATTTTGAGCAGGTCTGCCATGTAGAAACCGATACGACCATTTATTCCTTCCGAAAGCTGATCCAACTGCTTAGTAACTGCAACCCAAACACCATCGAAATCCTTGGTCTGGAACCGGAACAATATTTTTATATTTCCCCCATCGGACAGGAACTACTGGATCACAAATCCCTGTTTCTGTCCCAAAAAGCGATCCAGTCCTTCGGCGGATACGCCAACAGCCAGCTGCGCAGACTGGACAACAAGTCCGCACGCCTCACCGGACAGGCACAGCGGGAACAGCATATTCTGAACAGTATCCAGAATGCTTCTTATGATTTTAAAGAGCGGTATTTTTCCTATACCGAAGACAATATCCATCTTTACCTCGATTCGTCACCGCGGGATGATATGGAAGCCGAAATCTACATGGATCTTTCTCTGAAGCATTATCCGCTCCGCGACTACCGCTCCATGTGGAATGAGATGAACAGCATCGTCAGAGACTATGACAAACTGGGAAAACGAAATAAACACGCCATCGAGCACGCCAAGCTTTCCAAACACATGATGCACCTCGTCAGACTTTACCTGATGGCATTTGATATTCTCGAAAAGGAGAAATCCACACGTACCGCAAACAGGATCTTCCATTTCTGATGGAAATCCGCAACGGAAAATTTCTCGATGAAAACCAGCAGCCAACCGAAGAATTTTCCGAATTCCTGGACGAACTCTAGAAACGGCTGAATTACGCAAAAGAAAACACCGATCTGCCGGAGATTCCGGATGAAAACAGATCGATGATTTCGTGGCCAGTGTGCATGAACGGATTGTGCGGGGAGAGGTGTGACCGGGCCGGGGGCTTTGCCCCCCGGAACCCGGGAAGCCGGTCTAAATTTTTTCCTTATCCTGACGTTCTTGTGTCAAAAAACCAGAAAATTCTTCTTGTAAAGACACTTTGGCGATTGTTGAACGATTGGAATATTTCTTAAATACACTTTCAAACCAATTTTTAAAGTCTATATATGGCTTTTGTATATCCTTCTTAATTTTCTTAGAATAATCCTTCTCTATCTCATTAAGATAATCTATCACATCTTTCTTAAATCCGTTGAACATCTCATCTTCCCCTGTTTCTTTAGAAAACATCAACGGAATATAATACAGGTTCATGCTGGTGCCGTCATTTTTGGAAGCCATATTCAGCTTCCAGCCACCAGGTTGTTTCTTCAACTTCTCCGCCGGGCTAATCAATCCACCATAATCACACCCTAGTGCTTTCATATAGAACATGATTTGATGCGTTCTGGCACGACGTGAACGGTTATCCTGATCTTCAAGTTTTGAATTCTTTGCATCAAATACGGCGACTACTTTTTCTTCTTTTCCATATGTCACAACAATATCAGGCGTATACTTTTTCATATAAACCTTCGGTTCCTTATCCTTTTCTTTCTTATCCTCTTCTTGAAACAATTTCCTTTCTTGCTTTTTTTCCAAATTAAATTTTATGGTATTAGATGCATTAAATTCCTCTATTGCATCTTTGAAAATTGCTCGGCAATAATATTCAAATAACAAATTAATATCTATATAATAAGGTGTAACTTCTCCGCTGACCAGTTGAACATCTCTAGATTCTTTTCCCGTTTCATCCTTTAATTTCTCACCTAACTCAGATACGCCATATCTTTTTATGATTTTTTTGCCGCTACTAATGCATCTTTATACTGTCGGAAAGCGCCATTGTTTTTTAATCCGATGAAATCTGCCACACTACATTTCTTTAAAGGAACATTTTTTAACGCATTCATACAAAAGCGAATATCTTCTTCTAATGATGCACCTATTTCATGATTTTTGCATAAATATAATGCATATTTGATAATTTGATTTTCCCGTATATCTTCTGTCATTTTATTATAGGCGCAATATATTTTTTGATTCTGTCCTTTTGAAGTATTATACTTAAGCTGCTTCTGTATTAAAATCCTTCCCTTAATTTTGCAATTTAAATTTTCTTCCACTTTTTGTGATTGTTTTTTTAAATTTTTCTCACACACTTTTTTTTGCTTTATCCAAAAAATCAAGAATTTCAAAAACGCCAAAAAGATTTGCAAGACCATAGTCTATATCATCTGCCTGAGATTCCCCTGATTTACTGGATAATTCAATACTGCCAATTCCCTGAACCGTCCCAAAAAGTATTTCATCGCTTTCCTTATTTTGGCTTTCCTCAGTTTTCCCTTTTTCGTTGTCACCATTATTTTTAAGTAAATTTCTCCATTCTATTCCAGAGTAATTTTTATTTTTATCATATCGGGGTTTTCATAATAGTCATTACCAGCCAACACTCTTTTCAACATTTTCAATGGTAAATCTGCATAAAATCTTGAGACAATTTTGATAACAGGCAATTCTTCGCCGAACATTTCCGTTTGATCAGCATTTCTGTCTAAAGCAGCATAACGCCAATATACTTTGAAGCCTTAGGTTTATCATCTTGTCTATCCATGTATATTCCAAGATTAAAGGGCGACCACTTTTCGTCATAAAATGGCGATGTATTGCTAAAATATTTCCCATAATCATCTGACATAGCGCCTATTACGTCTTTATAATCTTCTCCCTTAAAAACTTGCATATTATTTCTTCTCGCTTTCGCTCAGATTATTCTCCAAATACTCAAAATATGTATTATCATACAACAATTCCACAAGAGACTTTTCATTAATGTCCAATTTTTTTCGTTTTGTAAACATGCCATTCTTTGCATATTCTCTCAACAGTGGAATTAATTCATATTTCATTTTATATTTCAGGTGATCTTCGTCATATGAATCCGGATCCGATTCTGTTTTTTTATTTTTTCCATTTACAAGAAAATAACTAATTCCAGGCATGATGTCTTCCGGATCTATTCCACGCGCCACAGACTTCATCACATCCTCCTGGACCTTCTTAAATACATTTTGGCAAAAAAATGACCATTTTCTATTTCATAACAACCCTTATCTTTTACGTCTTCTTTTTGTTTTGGCGGCTTCGGGTCTGGCAGTTCCGCTTTCACCTTTTTAAATGTAAATCTTCTCCTTACCGCGTAGTCCAGTGCCTGAAGTGATCTGTCTGCGGTATTCATCGTTCCTATAATATACAAATTTTCCGGCACAGAAAAATCATCATTTGAAATTCCGGTTGTAATCTCCTGCCTCTATATTCAATTCCATAAAGCAGTTCACCTAAAATCTCGGAAACATTAGCCCGGTTTATTTCATCAATGATAAGGACATATTTTTTATCTGGATCATTTCTTGCATCACTTGCAATTTTTTTTGAAAACGCCATCCTTATTGACACCCCGGGCGTCAATTGTTTCCATAACTCGTTGTAGCTATAGCTGGGATGAAATTGGACAATTTGGATCTGTTTCTCGCAAATTTTTATACTTTTTTTGTCATTCTCTTTCTCCTCATTGGTGCCTTTGTTATTAATTCTCCCTTCGAATAGATTCAAAGCTTTTATATCAGAACAATTCTCTCCCGTAACTATTTTTACCGCTTCGATTTTTGCTTTGCGCGTTTTTCCGGTTCCAGGCGGGCCATAATAAATCCTTTGCTTACTATCATCACATAATTTTTTGAAATTAAATAGCTTGTCTTTTATCAGATTTTCTTCCGTAAGATATTCTTTTAATCCATCAATAATTTCCCCTATTCTGTCTTTATCGTTCCATCCTTTATCCCGATTTTGTTTTAAAGGCGTATCACCCCATTTTTTATCGTAATAAGTCGGTTTTTCCCCTTCAATATAATAAATATTCTGATCTATTTTTAAATTTCTAGTCCCATCTTGGACATCTATAACCTTTATAATTCCAATTACTTCTTTCCTTCCTTTTTCTATAACTAAAATTATTCCCGGAAAACCATTGACTTTTCCGTATTCCTGTGTTGTAAGGACATCTCTTTTTGACGCCAATGCCTCAAGCATATCTTTCAAAGTAGGATCATCCGTTCCATATTTCTCTTTACAATTTTCTATAGTCTTAAGTACTTTCTTATCAGCTGTCCATGTTTTCACAGCTTTTATATTTTTTAGCCAATCATTATCATTTTGATTACTCATAATGTCTCTCTATTCTTTTTCATTTATGTTCAAAAAGTCTTGGTTTCGTCAACTTGCTTCGTAATATCTAAGATAGAATTTGGAATATATGAAGTGACCTAATGAATTTAATTTTTGATGATTTTAAGCATAAGAAATAAAGTATTTTTCCTATGACAGCTTTTTTATTTTCCAATCACTTAAATCAACTAACGGTCTATGCGCCTACCAATTGCTTATTTCTTTATTCAATAAAAACAAGCTACTTCTTAATCCATACCTGTTTCTAACCTTTCGTCTCTGATGTTACATTATTGTATCTCCAGATCCTCAAAAACTCTCATCTCAATATTTTTACTAATCGTCTTCATCCTATTCATTCTTTTGAGCACTCCGCTTTAACTCTAATTTTTTTAAAATTTCATCAAATTTTTTAAGTCCATCCCTTTTTATTATTCCATCTTTAATATATTCCTCATAAATCGGCTTGATCTGATATTCAATACGATATTCTAGGTATCCCTTTTCGTCTTCTACTGCTTCATTTTTCCTTCCCAAGAAATATGTATGTCCAATCTTGATATCATTCACATCCATATCCTGATCTTCTAAATATTCTTTGCTAAAAATGCCATCTTCTTCATTCATCAATTTATCATATAGCTTTTTCGCCTTTATTCCTACATTTTTATCTATCCAACTTCCTTCGATTTCTTCTCCATTCGATTTCACTTGCACAAATGCAAATCTTCTCCGTACCGCATAATCTATAGATCCAATGGATCGATCCGCTGTGTTCATAGTTCCAATAATATATAAATTATCTGGTATAGAAAACTCCTGTTTCCCATTAATCGCATATGGGGTAGCTATCGACGATTCGCGATATTCAAGACCATATATTAATTCTCCAAGTACAGAAGCCAATGGTGCTCTGTTAATTTCATCGATGATTAATACATACTTTTGTTTCTTATTACCTTGTGCTTGTTTACAAAATTTTTCAAAAATCTTGGATTCGGTCACGTAAGTAATTCCATTATTTCTTTTAGCTGGTTTAACTGTAATTCCTCTTACAAAATCCTCGTAACTATAGGACGGGTGAAATTGAACAATTTTATAATTGTCTTTATATTCATTTTTCAATAATTCTTGGGCTGAATTATAAGGATTTTGCGTATCAACCCTGTCACTTCCTGCCAACAACTTTGCCGCAATAATAGTTGCCGAATACGTTTTGCTTGTTCCTGGAGGGCCATACAAAATAACCTGTTTGTTCCATCCATTTTTAAATATTTCAATTACTTTTTCTACCACTCCCTCGTTCTTTGGAGAATTGTCTTCAACGTTTGAAATCACATTTTCTTCACTCATTTTTCCGTTCCTTTCGCAATTCTTTATTTTTTCCTGGTGCCTTATTTATTCTTTCTTTTTTCAGCACACACTGAATGTGTAATCACATTCCACTCATTAACTTTCATTATACCATGTGTTTTTGTTACTGTACATATTTCAGCATATATTTTTTATGCAAAAAGCTTCTATTTTTTAACTATTTTTCGCTTTTTATACATATTTTGTACAAAAAGATTGTCCCAATTTTCCGTCTTCTTTTTCTACAGTATCAGGCTTGCATCTGGCTTCAACCGTTTCCCTTTTCACTTCTATCCGCAAATCACCCTCACCGCCTCCCTTACTTTCCTGTCCTCCATCGTCTCATACAGCTTCAGCACTTCCATCCTTTGATCCCGATCCAGCCCCCGCTTTTTCGATACGTATATTTTGCACTGCAGTTCCCCTTCCTCATCCCACGCTTTTTCATTTCTCGGACATCCATTCAAATAGTCCCATTTTTCTTCATAAAACTTCCGCAACACTGCAAACGCCGTATTCCAGTCCATCGTTTCCTCTTTCTGCGTATCCAAAGCTGTCCTATTTTTACTGTTTCTCTGCTTTCCTTCCAGATTTTCTTTCTTCTCTTCCTTTTCTTCTCTCTCCCACTGTCTTCTCACAGCGTTTTCTTTTCCATAAAACTCCAAAACCCCACCGATTTCCGTCAGTACTTCATTTCCCCAAAACAACAAAAAACTGTCCAGATCTGTCCAGATAAACCTGCACTTCCGGAAGGAACAAAAAAACATGTCTCACAGCTTCCTCCCAGTGTGCTGTTTGATACTTTTGCACCAGCTGTCCTTCCATTTCTGTTTCTTCTATCACTTTTGCTTCTTCCGTCAGTTCTGTTTTAGCGCGCAGTCTTTCCCCATATCCGTTTCTTTCACTGTCCAGATCTTCCTGTCCGAACCAGCTGTTCCGTGTCCCCCTGAACCGATTTTTCATGGTTCGACTTTCCATAATTCGACTTTCCATGATTCGACTCTCCATAAATTGCTTTTCCAATTCCGGTTTTCTCTTTACCGGCCAAAATGTTAATGGCTGTCTTCCCATAAAACTGCACACACCATACCGGCAGAACCGCCCTTCTCCTTTATCCTGGCCTTTCAGTACAATTTCCAGCCATTCCTCTGCCAGAAATTCTTTTGATCTTTCCGTCTTTTTTACATCTGTCTTTTTCATCGTCACCTTTCCATCCTTCCTCAAACATCCATTTCCAGAATCACCCGAATAGCCTCACATACCTTTGGTTCCATGTCTTCTTCCAGCAGCCACTGCAGAATCATTTTCTCCTGGTGATCCAGCTTATATCTTTTTTGAATGATTTTTTCCAGCTGCAATTTTGTAAATGCTACATCTAAATCGTAATCAATCCAGTTATCATCGTACATACCGTAAATATTCTGATAATAGTTTTCTAAAATTTCATATGATTCTTCTAATGTCATGTCTGTCCTCTTCTCTCTTCCATTTCATTTTGCTTTTCTTTAAAACGCATTTACCCCGGAAGAGAAATTTCTTTTCTTCCGGGGTAAATGCGTTCTTCCTATACCTCAAGTGGGGCGTACAGACTGCGGAAATGATTTTTCAAACATGCTCCAGCGTCCACTACAGAATTCTTTTTCTCTGTCCCTGTTGTTTTTTCAAAAATTCTCAAACAGCCCCTCAATTAATCTGCTGTTCTCTACGCGATCAGCCAATTTCTCCAGTTCTTCTGTTACTTCTCCGCCCAGTTCCTGGTAGAATTCAAACAATCTTTCCTGGCGTTCCTGGCATCCTGCACTTTTTCCCATTCACGCGCCATTTTTTGGGAAAACAGACCGTTTACGTTATAAGTTTTCTGTATCTCCTGCTCTCCATAATATTTCAGATCAAGTTCGCGCGATGTCGGCTTTTCCAGTTCCGCGCGCATCTGGCCGAGGATAAAGTCCATGGAAAATTCAGGGCTTTCCCATTCCAGAAAAGCGCGGTACATTTCCACATCAGTATCGGCGTTTCTTGGAAATCCCGGTGCCGACATATATGGTGTCCGGATGTCTCTCAGATTGAAAAACAGAGCCGCATACCAGTTCAGATGCTCCGGATGTTCCGCTAAAAGATGACGCAGCATTGGGATGTTTCCGGCTTTCATCACCTGCTCTGCTTCTGCAAGCTCGATTAATCCCGGATAATGCTCGATCATATATTCCGTCAGCTCTTCTCCTGCACCGGCGATGGCCTGACCCAGTGCCTCTTTTTCTCCGTATGCTAAACCCATATTATCAATATCATAATGGTCGATGCAGTAATCCAGCATTTCCGGACTGCCGGACAGAATCGCCGCTGTGAGAATGTTCGGAATATAGAATTCTCCGACTATTGTTTCCCGGCGAATGCTGTAGTATGTTTTTCTGGCTCCCGGAGTTTGATCCATGTAACAGATGTATTCCCAGTATTCCATATTGTCTTCCGTCATTTCCCTGTCTTTTTCTTCGAACATCTTCAACAATGGAATATTTCCACTCATCACAACAAGCAGATAATTGGGCGCATCGGTCCAGCACAATTCATCCCGCAGATAAATCCTTCGAAACGGAACGGCATTATCTTTATCCGCGCAGACAAATAGTTTTGCAATTTCTTCCATGTGGGACGGTTCCTGTACCTGAAGAAGTCCGTCGATCGTTGTACTGGCTTCAACTGCCCAACGGCAGACATCTTCCCGGCCACAGCCTCTTCCATACCAGTAAACGTAGGATGCCAGTGGAGTCTCATTTTTGTAGTACCAGCTGGTGCAGGCCTTTTCGGCCAAAGAGTAATTTAATTTCTTTCAGTTCTGCGTCCTGATCCAGGAGTTCCCGGATCTTTTTCACATACCTGATTTTTTTCCCGAAGTCATCGAATGGTATGGGTTCCTCCGGAATATGTATTTTCTGTACTTCTTTCTCAAGAATCTTTTTTTCTATCGGATTCATTGCATTTAAGATCGCCTCTTTCATCTTCCTTTCCCCTTCCAATTGTAAGGCTGAAGTTTACGTTTCTTAAGCCGTCTGCTGTTTTTGGCGCTAGCTGTCCTGTCCTTAAGGTAAGAATAGCACAGTCATTGTTTTTGTTCATCCATCAGCATTTTTTCCATTTCATCAAGATATTTTTCCGTTTTTATATTTCTTTGCTGGTAGCTCTCCAAAAAATCCATCACATTCGTCAGGCCTTTCTTTTTATTTGTCGGGCGAGGTACAATATAATTCTTTCATCAATTCCATATACTAGCTTCTCAAAGAAATACGGATTCACCTCTTTCATACGCTGTCCTTTCTCATATGCGGTATCTGCATGATTGGTTATATTGATATCCACTAAGGACGCCTGTAGTTCCTCCAGTCTCAAATCTTCCTGGTCTAGTAAAACCAAATCGACTTCTGTCTTATCATCTCTATAGTAATAGCATGTTTTATGCCATAAATGATATGCCGTATGCGAAATAACCACAGATTTTAACGCAATTTCGTTTATCTGACGGACGCTTTCCTCTTTCCGTTTTTCCCCTGTTTTTACTACATGATTTGCGATTAACCAGGCAATCTGATTTACGAGAAATGGTACTGTGATCATATATTTTGTGCCATAATTGTCTCTATATAGATTCCCTATGACTACAACAACCTTCATATCTTCAAGCATTCTTAATATGTCTTCGATGACTTGTCTTTCTACTCTTTTAAACGTAATTCCCAGTTCCTGTCCTAAATTCCCAATGATTTTACTCCGGCGTGTACTTCTCTCACCTGTGAATATGGTATCCAGTAAACCGTCAAGCTGCAGATCTTCTTCCCAGCTGCACACTATAATACACATCGTCAAAAATACAGCCTGACACAGTTCTGTTTCAGACATATCAGCAAAGCTGCATTCGATAGGATTCCTTCTTACCGAGAAGGCCAGATTGTCTACGATTGAGTCTTTGATATAATTCCACAAACCTTTTGTTCCTTTGTATTTCTCTGTGCCATATAGTCCGCCAGACATTAAATACGATGAAAAATCCATTCTTGTCGTTCGTCTGGCTTCTTCATATGACATAAATGAAATAGAACGGAAACACCCTATGTACCAGCATCTGTCAACCTTCAGAAAAGCATAGGAATCTGTACCAGACATAACTACTCTCTTACCCCTGGATGTATATTGATCCATCAAAATACCAATTCGATTTGTAAAATCTTTCATACAGGTTATTTCATCTATAAACACATATTTATGGTCATCATTCAAACGATCTAACAATTGCTGTAGCGTATCCAAGTCTCCATCTGTTTTTCTATCAAATGAAATATATACGCACTTTTCGTATGCTGCAAGTTTTCGGATTGCTTGTAATAGTCCCGTTGTTTTTCCTGTTGAAGGCAATCCTGTTATACCATACACTGCCTTTCTATACGCTGCCCTTCTATACACTGTCTTTCTGGATCTTTTACAGTAATTAAGGATTTCCTCCACAAAATCCCGTTCCTCATCAATCCCGTCCAGCCACTTCTCTACATACGCCTTCAGTTTGCTTCCCGTCAGGCAAAGTAACCCTTCCCTTTGACTTCTTCCGGCAGCATGATGCATCTGTTTTCGGATTCGTTTTTGATTTCATTTTCAGATTCATTTTTAAATTCGTTTTCAAAAAATACTGACATTTTCTTTCCCTCATTCTTTCTCCTGGCGTGTTTGAAACGGCCTTTCGCAGCCTGCATATGTTTTTTACATGCTCTGGCTGCGTCTCTTAAATTATTTTCCGGGAGAGTACTGCTTTCTCCCCCGGAAAAATATCGCTCAGATGCGGATTTTTTCATCTGCTCCTAATCGTTGCTTCTAATCGTCTTCTAATCGTTTTCAATCGTCCGCAAACAGCTCATCGATTCGTCTGCAATGCTCGATATAACCGGTTATTTCGCTCAGTTCTTCTGTTATTTCTCCGCCCAGTTCCTGGTAAAATTCAAGCAATCTCACCTTGCGCTCCATGCAGTCTGGCACTTTGATCCATTCATACGTCATCTTTCTGGCAAACAGGTCGTTCACATGATAAGGTTTCTGTATCTCCTGTTCTCCGTAATACTTCAGATCAATTTCTCTTTCTGCCGGCTTTGCCAGTTCCGCGCGCATCTGGCCGATAATAAAGTCCATGGAAAATGCAGGACTCTCCCATTCCAGAAAAGCACGGTACATTTCCACATCGGTATCGACGTCTCTTGGAAATCCCGGTGCTGACATGTATGGTGTCCGTATGTCTCTCAGATTGAAAAACAGAGTTGCATACCAGTTCAGATGCTCGAAATGTGTCTCTAACAGATAACGCAGCAGCGGCACATTTCCGGCTTTCATCACCTGATCCGGCTCTGCAAGTTCGATTAATCCTGTGTAGTGTTCCAGCATGTATTCTGTCAGCTCTTTCCCCTCACCGGCAACTGCCTGACCCAGTGCCTCTTTTTCTCCGTACGCCAGGCTTGCGCCATCGATATCATAATGGTCGATGCAGTAATCCAGCATCTCCGGACTGCCGGACAGAATCGCCGCTGTGAGAATACCCGGGATATAAAAATCTCCGACAATCGTTTCCCGGCGAATGCTGTAATAGGTTTTTCTGGCTCCCGGAATACGATCCCATTCACAGGTGTATTCCCAGTACTCCATATTTTCTTCCGTCATTTCCTCGTCTTTTGCTTCAAACATCTGCAGCAGGGAAACGTTTCCGCTCATCACAGCCGCCAGATAATTGGGCGCATCGGTCCAGCACAGTTCTTCATGAAGATACATCTTTCGGAACGCAACGACACCGTATTTATCCATGCTGATAAATTTCTTTGCAATTTTCTCCAGATGGGACGACTCCTGTACCTGAAGAAGTCCGTCAATCGTTGTGGCAGATTCGAGTGCCCACAGGCAGACATCTTCCCTGCCGCAGCCTCTTCCATACCAGTAAGTATAGGCGGCCAGCGGAATGGCATTTCGGTTATACTGGTTTGGTTTCAGTTGATTTTCATCAAAGAATCTCTTGATTTCTTCCAGTTCTGCGTCCTGATCCAGGAGTTCCCGGATCTTTTTCGTATCCCAGACTGTTTTTCCGATATCATTTAAGGCTGTGGATTTTTTCAGGTGTACTTTCTGCAGTTCTTTCTCAAAAATCTCTCTTTCTACTGGGTTCATTGCATTTAAGACTGTCTCTTTCATTCGTTTTTCCTTCCATAATAATCTCTTTTTCTCTTGTTAATTTCCTGTTCTTTTTGTTTCATCTCCATAAAGAAGCGCCTCTCCCAATGCTTCGATTTCGCCCCTGCAGACTACCGGGTTTTCCAGTTTGTAATGGTCGAAACCATATTCCAGCATTCCCATATCCCCTGAGAGAATGAGTGCGGTGAGTACATTTGGAATACAGAATTTTTTCGAAACGTTTTCCCGGCCTATCGTATAGCAAGGCAGCTTTCTGCTCCTACAAGGGGCAAATTCTTCCTTCCAGCCAAGGTCTTCTTCTTCATCCTCTTCTTCCATTTGTCTTTCCTTTTCAAATGCCTGCAATAGTGCAATATTGCCACTTAAAATAGCAACCAGCGTATTCGGTGCATCCGTCCAGAAGTTCGCGGATTCCTTTTGTATTCCAGACCGCTTTTCCTGCATCCCGGAAAGAGTGTGTCTGTTTTGTGTACACTTTCTGCAATTCTGCTTCCAGGATTTTTCTTTCCTTCGGATTCATTTTGTTTAAAACAGCTTCCTTCATCTTATATCTCCCCTTCCAATCTTCAGCGCAAGGCTGCTTTCCTTCGCTGTTTGCTGTTTTTTTCGTCAGGTATCCTTAAAACAAAGGTACCACACTCCTTACCTTTTCGCATTCATCCGTCAGATGAAAACGGATATTTTTCATTCATCTGTCAGATGAATTTTCTCGTTAATGTTCACTCAGTACCTGAACACTTGCTGTTCAGGTACGTAAGAATGTGATTCAGGTGTGAGCAGCCCTCCTTTTGCGAAGCAAAACTCTAAATGAGGGCTGCTTACGTTACTGTTCGCAGGATACCTGTGAACAGTAACATTTTCTCCCTTGTAATTAAATGCCCTTTATGATAAGGTTAAGATATCTTTAGATTTGACTTTTATTCGTAGCTATGTCTGTAAATCATGCAGACACTTCCATTTAGAAAGGAGCAAATACCCCCGATGGGAATCTATCTAAACAGCAGCAGTGCTTTTGGATTATTTCGCAGAGATTGTCTATCAACCTATTTCATAGATAAATCTTCTATCTTAAAAGAACTTGTTCCACTCGTTGAATCAGATGATTATGATCCGGAAAAAACCGTTTTGAATTCTCAAAACAGTCAAAAATATGTGGCGATTACCAGACCGCGCAGGTTTGGAAAAACCGTCATGGCCAATATGATTGCTTCCTACTTTGGCAGAGGAATTGACAGCAGTAAAATTTTTGATCGATTAGCTGTCTCTCAGTATCCCTGGTATCAAAAGCACTTAAACCAGCATAATGTGATTCATATCATGTTCAATGAGATTCCTGCTGAAATCACCGATTATAACCATTATATAAACCGCATAAAAAAAACGCTGCTTCTGGATCTGCAAAAAGCTTACCCAGATGCTGCGATTGAAAAAGAGGACTCGGTATGGGATGCGTTGACCAGAATTTACGAATATTGTAACCAGGAACAATTTATTTTTATATTAGATGAGTGGGATTACATTTATCATCAGCCTTATATGACCGATGCAGATAAGACTGCCTATACCAAATTTCTGAGCAATCTTCTGAAAGATAAAGCTTATGTAGAAATGGCCTATATGACCGGTATTTTGCCAATTGCAAAATATTCCAGCGGTTCTGAACTGAACATGTTTTTTGAATATTCTATGGCAACCCGCGCAAAATTCAGCGAATATTTTGGGTTCACGGACGATGAAGTCAATCTGTTATATCAAAGATATTTGCAAATAGAAAAAATCCTTCCGTTACGCGGGAAGGATTGGAATTATGGTACGATGGCTATCAGACCGCAGGCGGAAAAAAACTCTATAACCCACGCTCTGTCGTAGGGGCTTTAAGTGACAATCAATTGGGAAATTACTGGACAAGTTCTGGTCCGTACGATGAAATTTTCTATTATATCGGCGCAAATGTAGATGCTGTAAAAGATGATATTGCTCTTATGGTCGCCGACATTCCCGTTCCTGCCAAAATTCAGGAATATGCGGCAACGTCTATGGAACTGAAAACAAAAGATGAAATTTTTTCTGCCATGGTAGTCTATGGATTTTTAAATTATTCCAAGGCTATATATCCATACCAAACAAAGAGTTGATGGACAAATTTGCCGAAGTAATTCAAAGAGAACCATCCCTTGGAAATGTTTACAAGCTTGCGAAAGAATCCGGCCGAATGCTTGCAGCTACAAAAGCCGGCGATACGAAAACAATGGCCGAACTGCTGGAATACGCACACAACACCCACAGCCCGCTGACACTGTATAACAATGAAGCGGAACTGGCTTCTATCATTCGCTGGGTATATTTGAAGGCTTTAGATTTTTATCGTATTGAACGGGAAGATAAAGCCGGTATCGGTTATGTTGATTTTATTTTCTATCCATTTCAAAAAATGATGATGCCATTATCATAGAATTAAAAGTTAACCACTCTGCTGATGAAGCCATCCAGCAAATCAAAGACCGGCAGTATGCATTACGTTTTGAAGGAAAATTTGGCGAAAAAGCGGAATATACCGGTCGTATTCTCGCGGTGGGTATTGCTTACCATAAAGACGATATCAAAAAACTTCATGAATGTAAGGTGGAGGTTCTTCGTGAGAAAATTGTCTGATGCAGTTTTTCTGTCTATGATATTTATAAATTTTTTCTCATCCTTGATTTTTTAAGAGCAGGCGGAAATTCGCCTGCTCTTTTACACGCAATTTTATTCTTACCGTCATAGAAATTCTTACTTGCAAGTTTTCTCAGAGCTTGTTGGGGTACGCTCTAAGTTCTTTTCAAATTTCATGCAATTCTATCGTAATTTACAATTTTTCTTTCCGCTTTCTCATCTCTTTTAGTTTCTGGTTCATGCTTTCCGCCACCATATGGTCATTTACATATACGATCAGATTCACCATAACATAAACTCCAATAATCAAAACCTCCATCAGCACGACCATTTTAGCTTTATTGAAGTAAAACCATCCGAACGCTCTGCCAAGCCCCAAGACAGCACAGTTGATATAGACAAAATAGATGATCTGCCTTGCGATCATGCCCTGTTTGGATAATTCTTTTCCTTCCTCATCCGGGTACATCAAAATCGGGATGGAGCATACAGCGGAAACCAGCAGAATCTGCCAGAGAATCCTGACACTGATCTGGGCATCCAGACCGCACATCACAGTAATATAGATCGCGGATGCAAGCAGAACGCACACGGTAATTTTTGAAAAAATATTTGCAAGAATTTTTATTTTATTCATCATTGTTTTCGCCTCCCTACAATCCCAGTCGTTCTTTCAGAACCGGCACATACTGCCGGGAAATAATCACTTTTTCCTCATTTTCGAGTAACGCTTCAAATCTGCCGCCAAAAGCAGGCGACAGATGCCGGATTTTGTCCAGATTTAGAATCATAGATTTGGAGGCCCGCATAAATGGAAAAGACACCAGCTGTTCTTCTAACTGATACAGTTTTTCTTTAACTTCATAAACATTCTTTTGTCCATAGGCAAAAACCTTATTGTCCGTTGCCTCAAAATAAAAAATATCCGGAAGTGCCAGAAGAGTAATTCCTTTTGCATCGTATCCCGTAATTTTCCGATCCCCGTTTTTCAGTTTGCAGATCAGATGGTTGATGTCATCCGTCAGCACACGGCATTTGATGATGATTTCTTCCTCTTCGTCCGGAGATGGATTGATGATCGTTATCTTCACATTGGTCCCCTCTTTTCCCTATCCTCTTTTATATCGGATTTTCTTAGAGATGTCTATCCCTTGTATGGTATGCTGTATAAAAATTTCGTAATCAGTTTCAACTTTTTTGCTGTATACGGCTGATAGCGGATCGGAAAATCCATCCATTTCTTTTTATCCACGATGCTGCGCTTATGTGTGAATTCCGCAAATCCGGCCTCACCGTGATAGCCGCCCATACCGCTTTCTCCTACACCGCCAAACGGCATCTCACTGGTAGCAAGATGAATCAGTGTGTCGTTGATGCAGCCACCGCCAAACCGACACTTCTCCAGAACCGTTTTCTTCACCTTTTTGTTTTCCGTAAAGCAGTACAGGGCAAGCGGTTTGGGGCGTTGATTGATCCAGGAGAGTGCATCCTCAAGTTTTTCATACGTCAATACTGGCAGGATGGGACCAAAAATCTCCTCCTGCATGACCGCATCTTCCCATTCTACGTGATCCAACACAATAGGTTCGATCCGCAGTTGATAAACTTTCCAAAGACAATGCGTCTTGCCGCAAGCCGGATCTTACTGCTTTTTTCTACAATGCATGGGCTTTTTCCGCCAAGTTCCAGTGTCACGGGCGTCAGATGTCTTGCAGCACTTTCCATGACCTGCTTTCCGACCGCTACACTTCCTGTGAAAAAAATCTTATCAAATTTTTCCTGTAAAAGTGCCTGATTTTCCTCCCGTCCGCCTAAAACAACGGCAACATATTCTGGTGGAAAACATTCTTCTAACAGATCTTTCAGGACATTTGCACTGGCCGGTGCATAAGCACTTGGCTTTACCACCGCAGTATTTCCTGCCGCAATGGCATCTACCAGCGGTTCTAACGTCAGCAGAACAGGGTAATTCCACGGGCTCATAATCAGCACATTGCCATAAGGAGAAGGGCTTTGATAACTTTTCGCAGCGAACTGCGCCAGCGGTGTTCTGACATGTTTTTGTCTGCAAAGCCGCCCTAAGTGCTGCTTCATCCAGCGGATTTCCCCCTGCACCAGTCCAATCTCACACATCACACTCTCCGTCTTGCTCTTTCCAAGATCCGTATGCAGCGCTTTGCAGAGGATCTGCTCCTGTTTTGCAAGGCCATTTCCAATCTGCTCAAAGCCTCCATCCGCACATACAAACGCCCATTTAATGCGGTACGAACCGAAACAATACGATCCGCATTTACAATCGTTGTCTTTGATGCACGCTACATACATTTTCTTGTTATTTTCTCTTCCAGCTGATACAGTCTGCTTTTAATTTCATAAAACTTATTTGACGTATAAGCAAACACCTTGTTTTGCACTGCCTCGAAATATAAAATATCTTCTGTTCTTATGGAAACACATTATTTCTTTTCTGTGTATCCCCGGATAGATTCCCCTTTGCTTCTTACATACTCTTTTATTTCTGCAAATTCTTTCGTAAAATTTACATATTCGAGTATAACGCCCTCTTTTTCCGGGTCATCGATCTCTCTTTCTGTAATATTCATAACTGTCTCTTTTCTTATTTTTTATTCATTCTATAGTCGAAGGATATATTTACTTCCCATCTTTCTCCGGAAGAGCTGTCATGCACAAAAAAATAATTCCAAATACCACAACACATCCCACCATAAGCATCACCATCTGATTTACACTTACTACAGACCCCTGGAACTTCGGGTTACAATCCAGTGTATCACGAATCGCAGTAATCATTTCTTCTGGCAGCTGATTGTTCTCCATCTCTTCGAAGATTCCACGGAGCATATGATTTTTCAGCAGGGAAGTTCCGTAGGTACTTGGCAGATACGACAGTACTTTCTGCAGGCCGCTGCCGAAATTTGAAATCGGCATGTAAGCTCCGCATAAAAATCCATACCCGGCACTTACGATCGTTCCTACTGCGGATAACTGACCCTGGGTTGTCAGTGGAAAACTGACGATGCTTGACAACGTGCTTCCAAAGAGTACCAGTAAAATTTCATCGAGAAGAACCCAGAGTACATCTACAGCGCTCATATACCAGCCCATTTTGTACATATAGCCAAGCATAATACAAGCGCAAGCCCATTCACCAGCAGGGAATTGACTACAGTAGATAAAAAATACCCAAGATAAAGCTGTGCTTTGCTGATTGGCGATACATTAAAATCTTTCCTTGTTCCGTTTGCCCGGTCCTGTACCATCGTAAGATTCACGCAGAATGTCACAGTCACACAGCTGACTGCCAGAAGAGCCGCGGCAAGCTGTGCGGCCACCGTTCCATCGATCAGTTTGTCTGAGATTGTAATCATGTCCGGGATCGCGGACACAAAGGAATCTCTGTATACGTTTGCCAGAAATGTAGCATACAGCAAAATCAGAATTCCCGGAGTAATTAAAGCCGAAAAAAACATTCCTCTGTCTTTAAAAAACAATTTTCTGTTTCGACTTATAAGTGCAAATACTGCCTTCATCTGTGCTCACCTCCCAATGTTTTTCCGGTTACAGCAAGAAATACATCATCCATTCTGCCCTTTACCACTTCATAATCACGGAATATTTCCTGATGTTCCACGATCAGCCGGGTAGCCTCTGCGGTATTTTTTACTTTTAACTGATAGCCATCCCGGATCTTTTTATACTCTCTGCCAGTGTTTTGATTTCTTCTTCTGTCACACCATAAACAGACATAGTGTCCTGCACATACTCATTTTTCAGCTCAAAAGGAGTTCCTTCTGCCACGATGCTTCCTTTATCCAGAATCACCACATAACCGGCATTTGCAGCTTCTTCCATGTAGTGCGTAGTCAGAAAAACTGTCAGCTTTTCTTCCACTCGAAGTTTTTCAATGATATCCCAGATCAAAAGCCGCGTCTGTGGGTCAAGTCCTGTCGTTGGTTCATCTAAAATCAGAAGTTCGGGCCGATGCAGCAAGGCTCTTGCAATATCAATTCTTCTTCTCTGTCCGCCGGACAGTTTTCCGACCGGCCGGTTCAGATAATCTCCGAAATCAAAAATCTCCACCAGTTCCCGCAATCTTTTTTCAAACGCTTTTCCTGTTATTCCATAAAGCGCTGCTCTGTTTTTCAGATTTTCCCTGACGGTAAGTGGCTTGTCCAGCACACTGTCCTGAAATACCACGCCAAGCATTGTTCCAACTTTCCTTCCGATCTTATCCAGATCTGTGCCCTGGATCTGAACCGTTCCGCTGTCTTTGCGAAGCTGCCCGCAGATGATCGAAATCGTTGTGCTCTTCCCTGCCCCGTTTACACCAAGGAATGCAAAGAGCTCTCCTTTTTTCACCTGAAAACTCAGATCATTGACTGCTTTTACATCACCAAAGCTTTTCTTTAAATGAGTGATTTTAATCATATCTGTTTCCATTACGCCTGCCCTCTCCTTTGATTTCTTTGCTGTTCCACATAAAAAATATCAGACAATTTCAATTGATACAAAACGTGATTTTTATATCCACATACCGATGTTTGTCCAAATACAGCTTCCCGAACATTCTGCACCCAGGATGCTTCCCTGTTGTGGCAATATACCATAACATGTTCTTCCCGCTTTGGATCAATCTGTTCCACCTCACATGTCATCCATCTCACCCCCAGTTATTCCTATTTCTTTTATATATGATTTTACAGCATTCGTCCAGTCTGCATGATGTGAAATGCAGAAATTCGCGGGTAAGATGCCAATTTCTGTTGTCTGCTCGTCTGGCGCATAGGAATTCATAAAAATAAGTGGAAAGCCATGTCAATGGACATGCAAATTTCCACTTATTCATTTTCATAAATTTTTTAATCACTTGAAACTCCACGTCATGAATTCCCTCTTATCTCAATTTATTTTTCTCCATTTTCTTAACAGGAATTTTACACCCTCTATTGTACAATGCAAACATCGAAAGGTCAATAAACGGACTTTGAACATTGAAAGGAGTATTTTAATGAAATCTGAAAAAGCAACACAGATTCTTTTACTTGCAGCCGGTCTGGTGTTTTTCCTTGTCGGGATCTTCCGCGGAGAAGCAGCGGTTGTTCTTAGCAAGGCAATAAAATTATGTATGGAGTGTGTAGGAATTGGATAAGAAAATGAAATCAAACAAAAACTTTCTGGCCCGCTTCCGCGGATGGATTCAGGCAGCTGCTACACTGCTGACCAACATTCACATCCCGAATCTGTTTAAAGGGAAAATTTATCAGGGAAATGTAAAAACGATGTGCGTCCCGGGACTAAACTGTTACTCTTGTCCTGCCGCCACAGGTGCCTGTCCGATTGGAGCTTTTCAAGCCGTGGTCGGTTCTTCAAAATTCAAATTTACCTACTACATCACCGGATTTTTCATCCTGTTAGGTGTTCTGTTAGGGCGGTTTATCTGTGGATTCCTCTGTCCGTTTGGATGGTTCCAGGATCTGCTGCATAAGATTCCGGGCAAGAAACTTCCACCGCAAAACTGAAGCCTCTGCGGTATCTGAAATATGTGATTCTGGTCGTCTTTGTTATACTGCTTCCGGCATTTGTAACCAATTCACTTGGTATGGGAGATCCTTTCTTCTGCAAATACATTTGCCCACAGGGCGTACTTGAAGGCGCAATTCCGCTGGCACTTGCCAACTCAGGAATCCGTGCCGCACTCGGACATTTATTTACATTTAAGTTCACAATCCTTGCGCTTTTCATCATCCTGAGTATCTTGTTTTACCGTCCATTTTGTAAATGGATCTGCCCGCTGGGTGCTATTTACTCACTGTTTAACAAGGTATCTTTTCTTAAGATTCAGGTTGATCATGAGAAATGTGTTGGCTGCCAGAAATGTAGTCGTGTCTGTAAGATGGATGTCAATGTAGTAGACACACCAAACCATCCGGAGTGTATCCGATGCGGAGAATGTATGAAAGCCTGTCCGACTGATGCAATCTGCTATCATTACGGATTTTCAACTAAGAAACAGGCTGAAAATAAAAACTAATAAAACGTAATTTAAAGGAGATTTAAAATCACGAAAAACAAAACGCTTAGAACAAACTCAATGAAATTAAAAACGGTAATTGCTGCATCCCTTGCCATTTCTGTACTTTTTGCGTTTACAGGCTGCGGAAATTCCTCCTCAACAGACAATACAAACACAAAACAGGAATCTTCTTCCACAACAGAAACGGGCAGCGCAGACGAGCTGAACGAAAAACGGAATGACCTTTACCAGCAGGAAAACCAGCTTTTTGTTGATCACAAAGATGCATGGGACAAAGCCTTTGGTCTTATGAACAAGAACGCTGCCGGTGATGCCATGAGCGAAAACTATGCTGATTCCCTCGCAAGCACAGTGGAATCTAACAAAGACTCTTTCTCTGAAGAAGAATATGAAACTCTGTGCAAAGACATCGAGACAATCCGCGGAATTGAAGAAGAAATTGCCAAGCTTGAGAAGGAGATTGCTGCATCCGATTCCTCTGACAGCTCTTCCTCCAAATCAGACGAATCCACAGCTGTATTCAAAGGTTTCAAAGGAAAAGATCTGGATGGAAACGATGTAGATGACAGTCTTTTCGCTAAAAATAAAGTTACAGTTGTAAATTTCTGGTTCAGTGGATGCAAGCCATGTGTCGGAGAGCTCTCTAAGCTGAATGAATTAAATGAGAAACTCAAAGAAATGGGTGGCGAAGTTGTTGGTATCAACATGGATACTTTAGACAACAATGAAGCCGGAATCAAAGAGGCAAAAGAAATCCTGAAAGCTCAGGGCGCTTCCTACAAGAACCTGACTTTCGATTCTAATTCAACAGTTGGAAACTATGCTGGAAAAGGAAACATCATGGCATTTCCTACAACCGTTCTTGTAGATAAAGACGGAAATATCGTTGGGGAACCTTTCATGGGTGGCATTGACGATCAGTCAAACTACGATCAGCTGATGAAGCAGATTCAGTCCGTACTGGACCAGAAATAATTACATAAATATCCTAGTTAGGGGCAGTTACTGTTTGCAGTAACTGCCCCCTAACATCATTGAGAATTTCACTGCACTGCTCAATGCTCCTGAAATCAGTTCTGACTTACTTCCGGCAAAACGGGAACCTGTTTCAGTCACAAGAGATAAATAAGATTGCACTGAACATCTCAATTATTCTCTTCCAAATCTTCCCAAGGTTTCAGACCCATTTCCTCCCAGGTGACACCATACGGTGCATCTCCGGAGGTGTAACCGGCAATAAAGAAAAATCTGTCATCTTGCAAGATTTCTTCTTTAGCCAGATTATCACTTGTTTCTTTTTTCCGTCTTGCTCGCCTCTGCTGCTTCTTTTGTATCGCAACAGCTGCTTTTTCTTCTGGAGTTTTCTTATGTTTTTTTGCCATAAGTGTTTCCAGTGTAATTCCATTCTGAATGTCTCTCAGGATACGTTCTTCATAACTCTTTTCACGCTTTTCTACAATTTTATAACTTTCTTATAATATCTTTTATTTCACCAATCTATGAATTACTTTTATCAGTAATTCCATATCAACAGGCTTAGCAACATGTTCATCCATTCCTGCTTCTTTTGCTTTTATTCTGTCCTCCGTGAAGGCATTTGCTGTCATTGCAATGATCGGTATTGTCTTTGCATCCTCTCTGTTCAGAGACCTGATTGTCTTTGCAGCTTCATAACCATTCATTACCGGCATCATAATGTCCATAAGAATGACATCAAATTCACCGGGTTCACTTTTTCTGAACAGCTCAACCGCTTCCTGCCCATTCCATGCTTTGGTCACGTCAGCGCCCTCATTCTGAAGCATAAATTCAGCGATTTCCATATTCAGCTCATTATCTTCCGCCAGCAGAATATGCAATCCCTTTATAGATTTTTCGGATACCTCCTTCTGTTCTTCACGTTTATCCGCATCCGGATCTATTTTAAATGGAACCCGGATCACAAATGTCGTCCCTACGCCTTTTTCACTTTCAAAAGTAATGGTTCCACCCATTTTCTCGACCAGCTTCCTTGCAATGGCCATTCCCAGTCCGGTTCCGACAAACTTTGTGCGGCTTCCCGTATATTCCTGTGCAAATGGTTCAAAAATATGTTTCTGGAACTCCTCAGTCATTCCGATTCCTGTATCCCGGCAGATAAATTCCATTGTCGTCATTCCTGCTGTTCGGATGGGATTTCCATGCAGCTAAGATAAATATGTCCATTTTCTCTGTTATATTTCACTGCATTGGACAGGATATTCATCATCACACGTTTTACATACCCCGGACTTCCAATAAGATCACGGTATATGATTTCTTTTTTCTCCCATACAATCCGGATATTCTGTTCTGCAGCAATCTGTTCAATTACAACAAGCACTTCCTCAGAAATTTTGCTCAGATTAAATGGACTCTCTTCCAGAACAACTTCACCCGACTCCAGCTTACTCATGTCCAGAACATCATTTACCAGTTCCAGCAACAGATTGGATGCCGCTTTAACCTTTGTTCTGTATTCCTTCTGCTTCTCCATATCATCTGCATAATGGTCTGCCATATTAATCAAACCGTAGATTCCATTAATCGGAGTCCTGATATCGTGGCTCATACGATGAAGGAACTCTGTTTTTGCCTCATTGGCGGCTTCTGCCTTTTTTGCTGCTGTCAGAAGTTCTGCTTTATATTTTTCATCTTTTTCAAATTCTTGTTTCCGGTGCGCCAGATTGGTTCTGTATGTCCAGAACCAGAATATGCCGGACATCAGAAAATAAAGAAAAATAACACCTATAACACTTAATGGAAGATTACAAAACACTTCCGTATCCGGAAGATATGCGTAGATATAATAATCACGCTGTTTCAGCATGATTCCATAACATCCAATTCCTTCCTTCCTAAAATGATAGATATGCTGACTGTCTGTATGCTTTTTCATTGCCTGAACAACTTCGTTGTCGGCTGTATTCTGTCCCAACAGGCTCTCATTATTGCTGGCAACAACGATTCCGTCGTCTGCAACGATAATCGTTCCATCTTTCTGGATACTATAACCATTTAAAAGCCCCTGTATCGTCAGCGTATAGTTTCTGGCAAATTCAGGATATGTGTAATAATAGATTGCAACGATACCCGGTGCATCTTTTCTGGCGCAGGCTGCAATGTCAATAAAGGATCCATCTTCCCTGGTAAACCGTTCCGAATAGCTTCTTTCTTCATATCCGGCAAAATCCATGATAATTTCTTTTTGCAGATACTCCGTAATCTCATTAGCCAGAGACTCATCCGTGCTGTATTCACAGTCCGTCTTTCCTTCTGCATCCAGTACAATGATACCATCCACCCATAGAGTCTGCAGGTTTTCCTTCAGGAAATCCCGGCTTAGCTGACCGCCGTTTTCTATTTCCATATCGATATTCGTACTCATCTGTCTGGCACTTTCAATCGCACGGAGAAGACTTTTGGATTCCGAAGATTCATTATAATGGGTGTAGGTGGAACACTGCACTTTGACATAATTTACAATCTCTACCATTCTTTTCTCTGCTTCCGCTTTCTCCGCATGAAAGAAATAAAACAGAGAAACTACAGCCACACAGATTCCAATCAGACCACCGAATAGCTGGATTCGTTTTTCCTTTTTCTTTCTTTTAATATCCAAGATCATCCACCTCC
>ENA-OQDE01000441-OQDE01000441.1-human-gut-metagenome-genome-assembly--contig:-NODE-441-length-24859-cov-2.736697_pt1 | contig 24859 bp, 22 predicted proteins | sample MGYA00242768_ERZ504595 | MGnify/ENA primary metagenome ERZ504595 (study PRJEB26092, sample SAMD00036307) | human gut metagenome | host: Homo sapiens | study: EMG produced TPA metagenomics assembly of... | reverse complement strand
GGAGAAGACAGAGACAGAATGTATGATCCCTTATGCTTTCCATGCCAGATCACAGAGGAAGAGGAGAAGGCTTTCTGCGCAGGTGTTTATTATGAGGCATATAAGAAGCTGGGTGCGCATCCTGTGGAGATTAAAGGAGTGAAAGGTACTCTTTTTGCTGTCTGGGCTCCGAACGCAGTGAGTGTAAATATTGCAGGTGATTTTAACGGATGGATCGGACGTGCGACTATTATGCATCGTATGCCTATGTCCGGTATCTTTGAGCTGTTTGTACCCGGGGTAGAGGCAGGAACACATTATAAATATGAAATTAAAGTTAAAGGTGGCGAAGTTCTGTTAAAGGCTGATCCTTATGGGAACAGTGCAGAGCATGATTCTGAGGGAGCATCTGTGGTAGCAGATGTAAGTGCTTTTCAGTGGAATGACGGAGACTGGATGAAGGAACGTTCCAGATTCGATGACAGGAAACAGCCGGTTTCTATATATGAAACATCTTTGGAGGAATGGAAATCTGCTGAGGAACTGGTGGAATTTCTGGCAGAGGAAGATTTTACCCATGTGGAACTTCATCCTGTGATGGAATACCTGGATGATATTACAGGTGGTTATTCTACATATGCATATTATGCACCTACTTCCAGATTTGGAAGCGTGGCGGATTTTCAGAAGCTGGTAGATGAACTGCATCAGGCGGGAATCGGTGTGATTCTTGACTGGACACCTGCACAGTTTCCACGTTATGCCTCCGGTCTGGAGAAATTTGACGGAACACCTCTTTATGAGAGACAGAATCCGGCAGAGGCCATTCATCCGTTCTGGGGAACACTGCTCTATAATTACGGAAGCCCGATGGTGAAGGATTTCCTGATCTCCAATGCCTGCTTCTGGGCTGAGGTCTACCATGCTGACGGCCTGCGTATGGATGATGTAGATGCCATGTTGTATCTGGACTATGGCAGAAATCAGGGAGAGTGGACACCTAATATTTACGGAACCAATGAAAACCTGGATGCTCTGGAATTTCTGAAGCATCTGAATTCTGTGATAAAGGAGAGAAATCCCGGATTGCTTTTAGTTGCTCAGGAGAACGGACTCTGGCCGGAGCTGACAGACAGTGTGGGAAATGATCATCTGGGATTTGATTATAAATGGAGTGGCGGATGGACAAAAGATCTGCTTGAATATCTGAGCAAGGATCCTATTGAGAGAAAGAATTACCATGATCAGCTGACTATGTCCATGCTCTATGCATACTGCGAACATTATATTCTGACGCTTGGCAGCAGGGATGTTGGTACATTGAAGGATTTCGCGGATAAGCTGCCGGGAAGTGAAGAACAGAAGAATGCGCAGATCAGAGAGGCTTATGCTTATATGATGCTTCATCCGGGATGCAAGATGATGGCACCGGATAAAGATATGCCAAAGGAACTGGAAGTATTTGTCAAAGACCTCAATAATATGTATCTTGCTCATCCTGCACTTTATCAGCTGGATGATGAATATGATGGATTTGAATGGGTTCAGCTGATGAAGTATGAGGAGAATGTGATCGCATTCATGAGAAAGACAGAGAAACCGGAAGAAACTATTCTGGCTGTCTGCAATTTCGCGGCAATCCCATATGAAAACTACAATGTGGGAGTTCCTTTTGCCGGCAAATATAAAGAAATCTTTAACAGTGATGATAAAAAGTACGGTGGTAATGGTGTAGTAAATACGAGAGTTAAAGCAGCGAAGAAGGCTGAGTGTGATGAGAGAGAGTATTCCATCACAGTGAAGCTTCCGGCACTTGGCGTGGCAGTCTTTACCTGCACTCCGGAAGAAACAGAGAAAAAGCCTGCTGCTGAGCACAGCCAGATCAAGAAATCCATCACCAAGACAAGAACTGTACGAAAGGCTGCCGGAAAAACAAAAGTGGCTGTAAAAACCGCAGTGAAACCGTTGACGAAAAAGGTGACAAAAGAAGCACCCCAAATAGTGAATAAAACGGAGGAGAAAATACCGGTCAAAAAGGACTTGACAGAGAAGAAATAATATTATAAACTAAATGCTGTGGCTGTCAGAATTATCAATTTCTGACAGATTACAGCATAAGCTGAAATAGCTCAGTCGGTAGAGCACTTCACTCGTAATGAAGGGGTCGTGAGTTCGAGTCTCATTTTCAGCTTGAAAGATATTGAGCAACTGTAATTTTATAGAAAATCCGCTATACTGAAAAGCTAAGTATAGTGGATTTTTTATGTTTTTATGGAGGTGCGTATGGTGAGTATCTCAAAATTGCCGGTAGGAATTGAAAGATTGTAAAGAGAAATTTACGTTACTGTTCACACGCCACTATCCCGCGAGGTGTTTTGGCATGAATATGCAAAAATCCCGAGACATACAAGCCAAAATTCCATTGCCGCAGGCAATCTGGAATGAATTTTGGCTAAGTTACTGTGAACGGAGTGAACAGTAACAAATTTACTTGACAATTTCGGGCCTATCCTTTAATATAACTTTTGGATTATACCAAATAAATAATGACCGGGAATCTATCAAGAAGAATGGTTGATTTCCGGTTTTCTTATGTGGACATCATGGTCAGGAGTGCACGCAGACTGGATGGAACAAAAACGGACCGGATATATCTATAATTGGAAAAATGGACATATACAGATGCGAAACCATGCAGAGACTGGCACTGTAACAGGCGTCAGCATTGGCATAAACCGATGTAGGGGCGAGAGCTTTTACGCGTGGTTTCGTATCTTTTTTAGTATAAAGAGGTATCTTTTTTACATGAAAGGAGCTGAATATAGTTGGCAGAGGTTTCACTTGAACTGAAAGAGATAAAGAAAAGTTTTACAGAAGGCGAAGCAGTTCTGGATAATATCAGTCTTGAGATCAGTAAAGGAGAGTTTATTACTTTGCTGGGATCTTCAGGATGCGGCAAGACGACAACGCTGCGAATCATTGCCGGTCTGGAACAGCCCGATGCAGGAAGTGTCTGGCTGGACGGCAGGGAAGTGACAGGTCTGGAGCCGAACCAGAGAGATGTGAATACGGTATTTCAGAATTATGCGCTCTTTCCGCATATGAATGTTGCGGAGAATATTGGCTATGGTCTGAAGCTGAAAAAAGTTCCTAAGAGTGAGATCAGGAAAAAAGTTTCTCAGATGCTGGAACTGGTGCAGCTTGAAGGATATGAAAAAAGAAAGCCTTCCGAACTCTCGGGCGGTCAGAAACAGAGAGTTGCCATTGCGAGAGCACTGGTGAATAATCCAAAGTTCTGCTTCTGGATGAGCCGCTGGGAGCACTGGATCTGCAGCTTCGCCGCGCGATGCAGATAGAACTGAAGCATCTGCAGAAGAAACTGGGAATTACATTTATCTATATCACTCATGATCAGGAAGAAGCTATCAATATGTCTGACAGGATCGCGGTGATGAGGGACGGACGTATTGAGCAGATCGGAACACCGGATGAGATCTATAATCATCCAAAGACCAGTTATGTAGCAACATTTGTAGGAAATGCCAATATCCTGCATGGGGTTGCAGAGAGTATTCAGGGAGAGAATGCAATCGTAAAAATCGGAAATGACAGGGTAATTGTAAAGCTTGAAACAAGTCAGCAGGATACAGGGGATACAAGGGCAAAACAATACCTGGCAGCAGGAGAGAAAGTAACTCTGGCTGTGAGAAGCGAAAATATATTGTTACAGGAAACTGCTGTAATCGGTGATACCGGTACAGATCACAGAGACACTGTTGATATAAGTGTGTCAGGTGGTGGTTTGGATGCACATAATAAGAATAGTGTATCAGGTTTACAGGCAACTGTTACAGAGAAGAACTTCGCAGGAGGTCAGCTTCGTGTAACGCTGAAGCTGAGCGATGGTACACAATTGATCGCCAGCAGATACGGAATCGACGCATCCGTAGCAGAAGGCCAGACAGTTAGATGCAGTTTCCTGCCGGCAGATGCAGTACTGGTAGACAGGGAGGATATTCATGAAGAAGCGTAGAAACCGTTCTGACAGTTCTGCATGGATGGCACTTCCACTGTATATTTTTACCATTGTGTTTGTGGTATGCCCCCTTATCTATATGGTGGCGCTTAGTTTTGCTACGCCCTCCAGAGGATTTGGGGTGACCTGGAAATTTACGCTGGACAATTACAGAAATATTCTGGAACCTGTATACCTGAATACATTTGTGGAATCACTGAAGCTGGCATTTACCAGTACGATAGTAATCGCTTTGATCGGCTATCCGTTCGGGTATTTCATGGCGAGGCTGCCAGAGCACAGAAAGAAAAAGGCACAGCTTCTGTTGTCTACGCCGTTCTGGGTAAATTCCCTGATTCGTCTGTATGGCTGGATCATTATTCTGCAGAAAAAAGGACTTTTGAATTTTGTATTGATAAAACTCGGGATCATTGAGAAACCGCTGTCCATCCTGTACAGCTATCCGGCAATTGTGATCGGTATGATTTATGTGCTTCTCCCGTTTATGATTATGTCTGTATACTCCAGCGCAGAGAAGCTGGACTGGTCTTATGTGGAGGCTGCCAGGGACCTTGGGGCATCCAGACTGCAGGCATTTTTTACTATAACACTGAAGCTTACACTGCCTGGGCTGCTTTCGGGTGTGATCCTGACTTCGTGCCATCCATGGGACTGTTTTTATTGCAGATACCTGGGCGGAAATAAAGTGGTACTTGTGGGAAGTCTGATACAGGATCAGATGACAAGAGGAAGTAACTGGCCCTTTGCAGCAGCACTTGCTGTGGTGATGATGGTACTTACAACTGTACTGATCATGATTTACAGGAAAGTGACAAATGCCAGAGAACTGGAGGGAATCGGATGAAAAAGAATTCAAGATTTGCCGGATTTTATATGGGGCTGATTTTCTTTCTGATGTATCTCCCTATCGCGGTAGTGATCGTTTTCTCCTTTAATGAATCCAAACTGCCGGTGAAATTTACGGGCTTTTCCTTGAAATGGTATCAGGAACTGATCCATGACAGGGCAATGTTGGAAGCGTTGGTGAACAGTCTGATCCTTGGGGTATTAAGCTGTCTGGTTAGTGCAGTGATCGGTACTCTGGGTGCAGTTGGGTTATCAAGGATTCACTGGAAGTCAAAAGGGGCGCTGGAATACATTTCCATATTGCCGTTAATGATACCGGAGATTATCCTTGGTATGGTGCTGATGGCATTCTTTTATATGCTGAACCTGCCCTTTGGCATGCTGACACTGTTAATAGGCCATACGGTATTCTGCGTGCCTTATATTCTGATGGAAGTGAAGGCAAGACTGGCAGGCATGGATCCGGCACTGGAAGAGGCAGCAAGGGATCTGGGTGCGGGACCGTTCAGGGCTTTCCGGGATATTACGCTGCCCTTAATTATGCCGGCGGTAATTTCAGGTTCGCTGCTTGCGTTTGCCATGTCTATGGATGATGTGGTAATAAGTATTTTTGTAAACGGACCGCGTCTGTCTACGCTGCCGATCAAGGTGTACACACAGCTGAAAACGGGAGTGACGCCGGAGATCAATGCGTTGTGTACGATATTGCTGGCAGCTACACTGGTTATTTTTATTGTTTATTCACTGATAACAAAGAAGAAAAAATAAATGCTATAGCTTTTAGGAATATTCTGAACAGCCGGCAAATGCTTTTGGAACAGCCGGATTATAAAAAACAGAGAAAAAACAGAATACATTCAGAGGAAGGAAAAGATGATGAACAAACTGATTGAGTTAAAAAATCTGACCAAGAATTTTGATGATCAGCAGGTTTTGCGCGGCATCAATCTGGATATTTATGAAAAGGAATTCCTGACACTTTTGGGACCCAGCGGATGTGGAAAGACAACCACTCTTCGAATCATTGCAGGCTTTGAAGAACCAAGTGACGGAGAAGTACTGTTTAACGGGATTGAGATTTCCAAGCTTCCCCCGTACAAGAGAGAAGTGAATACAGTGTTTCAGAAGTATGCTCTTTTTCCTCATTTAAATGTGGCAGAGAACATCGGTTTCGGGCTGAATCTGAAGAAAGTCGATAAAACTGTCATCGCCCAGAAGGTGGAGCGTATGCTGAAGATGGTTGGTCTGGAAGGCTTTGGGAAAAGAGATGTAACTCTGCTCTCAGGTGGACAGCAGCAGCGAGTGGCCATTGCCAGGGCTCTGGTAAATGAGCCGAAGGTTCTGCTTTTAGATGAGCCCCTGGGTGCACTGGATGCAAAGATCCGTAAACAGATGCAGGTAGAATTAAAGAAGATCCAGCAGGAAGTCGGCATCACTTTCATCTATGTTACCCATGACCAGGAAGAAGCCCTGTCCATGTCAGATACTGTTGTTGTTATGAATAACGGTGAGATTCAGCAGATCGGTTCTCCTACAGATATCTACAATGAGCCGGAAAACCGTTTTGTTGCAGGATTTATCGGTGAATCCAATATTATCGAGGGAACATGATCCGCGATTATCTGGTTGCTTTTGACGGATTTGAGTTTGAATGTGTGGATAAGGGATTTGAGGATAATGAAGAGATTGAAGTTGTATTAAGACCTGAGGATCTGGATATCGTAGATCCCGGTCAGGCAAAGATCAGGGGAATCGTGCGCAATATTACATTCAAGGGCGTGCATTATGAAATCCTGATCGAGACAGAACTTCGTACTTATATGGTTCATACCACAGATTATGCGGAAGTCGGAAGGGAAGTGGGACTGAAATTCGGGCCTGAAGACATCCATGTTATGTGTAAGATGGGAAGCTACTGATGAAACAGTACAGAAATCTTATCAAACCATATCTTGTGTGGGCATTTGTGGTCATTGTTATCCCGCTGATACTGATCGCATTATATGCATTTACAGAAGATGGAAACGAAGTGCTGACGTTCTCCTTTACTCTGGAAAATTTCCGCAAATTCCTGGAAGCTACTTATATGAGCGTTATTTTCAAGTCTTTTAAGCTTGGAATCCTGACGACGGTCATCTGTCTGGGACTTGGCTATCCTCTGGCATATATTATTTCCAAATGTCCGGAGAAGTCCCAGAGTCTTCTGATCCTGCTGGTAACTATTCCGGAATGGATCAATATGCTTCTGCGTACTTATGCATGGATGAACCTGCTGTCAGACAATGGTATCATCAACCATTTGCTTGGATTACTGGGGATTTCTCCGGTGACAATGATGTATACGGACTTTTCCGTAGTGGTTGGTCTGGTCTGTAACTTTATGCCGTTTATGATCATCCCGATCCATACATCCCTGAGCAAAATGGACAAATCCTTTATCGAGGCTGCCTATGACCTGGGAGCAAATAAATTCCAGACCTTCACAAAGGTTATCTGGAAATTGTCCATCCCCGGCGTGCTCAATGGAATCATGATGGTATTCCTGCTGTCTATTTCCACATTCGTTATTCCGAAACTTCTCGGAGGCGGACAGTACATGCTGATCGGTAACCTGATCGAGTCTCAGTTTATCTCTGTTGGCGACTGGAACTTCGGAAGTGCGATTTCTCTGATTCTGGCTGTGCTCATTCTGATTTTTATGAGCCTGATGAAGAAGATGGATAAAGATGAATAAGGGAGGACGGCATGAAACGTAATAATAAATTTTTCTCAATGTTATATGTAGTACTCTGCCTTGCTTTCTTTTACCTGCCGATCCTGGTGACGATGATCTTTTCATTTAACTCATCCAAATCACTGACCAGATTTACAGGCTTTTCCCTGCGCTGGTATCAGGAACTTCTCGGTAATGGGGAAGTAATTAAGGCAGTTTATGTATCTGTTACCATTGCGATTATTGCGACCATTGTTTCTACAATACTTGGAACCATTACAGCGATCGGTTTATCCAAATCAAAGAAGGTAATCAAGGAACTGCTTTTGAATATTAATAATATCCCGATCCTGAATCCAGAGATCGTAACTGCCATCAGTCTGATGCTCTTGTTCTCTTCTCTGGGATTTCGAAAAGGATATCTGACTATGCTGCTGGCACATATTGCGTTCTGTACCCCGTATGTAATTACCAGCGTTTATCCGAAGGTAAGGGCTCTGGATCCGAATATGGCAAATGCTGCCATGGACCTTGGGGCAACACCTTTTCAGGCTCTGACAAAGGTTATCGTGCCGATGATCAAAGAGGGTATTTTCGCAGGCGCGCTGCTTGCATTTACCATGTCATTTGATGATTTCGTTATTTCCTATTTCGTATCAGGAAATGGTGTAAAGAATATCTCTATTGTTGTATATAATATGACAAAGCGTATCAATCCGACGATCAATGCTTTGTCAACTATCGTGATCGTAGTCATCATCGTGGTACTGCTTTTGTCCAATCTGCTTCCGAAGTTTAAGAATAAAGCCAGAAAGCTGAACAGGAAAGCAGTAAAAATTGTCTCTGTAGTTCTGGTTGTTGCCGTTACGGCAGGGCTGATCAAATGGGGATTCGTGGCGCAGTCCACTCATGTGCTGAAAGTTTACAATGCAGGAGAGTACATGGATCTTTCCCTGCTGGAGGATTTCGAAAAAGAATATGATTGTACCATCGTATACGAGACTTTTGAGTCAAATGAGATGATGTACACCAAGCTTTCAAGCGGTGAGACTTATGATGTACTGATCCCGTCTGATTACATGATTGAGAGACTGATCAAAGAAGAATATCTGCAGGCACTTGACTGGAAAGAAATTCCGAATAAGAAAAATCTGCTGAATGATGTCATGAACCAGAGCTATGATCCGGGCAACCGTTATTCCTGTCCGTATTTCTGGGGAACAGTAGGAATCCTTTATGATAAGACAGTAGTAGATGAGGCTGATCTGAAAGATGGCTGGAATCTTCTGTGTAATCCGAAATATAAAGGAAATATTTACATGTATGATTCTGAGAGAGATTCCTTTATGATAGCATTAAAGGCACTTGGGTATTCCATGAATACTACAAATGAAGCTGAGATCGAGGAGGCTTACCAGTGGCTGATCGATCAGCGTGACACTATGGATCCGATCTATGCAGGTGATGATGTGATCGACAACATGATTTCAGGAAACAAAGCGCTGGCAGTTGTGTACTCCGGAGATGCATCTTACATTATCAGTGAAAATCCGAATCTGGACTACTTTACACCGGAACAGGGAACCAACAGATGGTATGATGCAATGGTTATCACAAAGGACTGCAGCGAAGTACAGCTTGCCCATGAATTTATTGATTTTATGATCAGTGATAAATCTGCTCTTTCCAATACGGAAGAAGTAGGGTATACTTCTACAGTGAAGAGTGCTTTTGAAACCATGAAGGAGGGGGACTATGCCGGAATCAGTTCTTATATTCCGGATACAACCAACCCGAATAACGAAATCTTTGCTTATCAGCAGCCAAAGATCAAGCAGAAATTTGCGGAACTCTGGACAAAAGTAAAAGCAAAGTAAAAAGGATAGCCGCTGTCTGCCGATACGGTGGAAGGCGGACAGTGACTGATACAGACAACAATGCAGAGCATAAGAAGGGAGATCATTTATGAAAAAAAGAGTACTTGCAGTAGTGATGTGTGCATTAATGGCAGGAACAGCATTCACCGGATTCAAGGATGCAGGAGATGATAAAGAACTTGTTCTTTTACCTGGGAGGGAATGTTCCCGCAGGAAGTTCTGGATGATTTTGAAAAAGAGACAGGAGTTAAAGTTGTTTATTCAAACTTCGATACAGATGAAACCATGCTTGAGAAGCTTTCCATGGCAAAGGGCGGCGACTATGATATTGTAATCGCAGATGACTATATTCTGGAAACTGCGATCCAGGAAGGACTTGCAGAGAAGCTTGACAAGGATTCTCTGGAGAATATCGGAAATATCAACCCATTATATCAGGGACAGTTCTATGATCCGGATGACGAATACACAGTTCCTTACGGAGCAGGTATTCCGCTGATCGTTTACGATCCGGAGCAGGTGGATATTGATATCAAAGGATATAAAGACCTCTGGGATCCGTCTCTTGAGGACAGCATTGCACTGACTGCAAACTATCGTGTGATCAATGGTATCACCCAGCTTTCCATGGGCGAGAGCATGAATGAAGAGGACGTTGACGTGATCAAGAAGACAGGAGAGAAGCTTCTGGAACTTGCTCCGAATGTACGTCTGATCCAGGATGACAATACACAGAATGCACTTCTCAACGGAGAAGCAAGTGTTGCATTTCTTTATACCTCTCAGGTAACAGCTGCTCTGGCTGAGAATCCTGATCTGAAGGTGGTATATCCGGAAGAAGGACTTGGATTTGGTATTATGGGTATGTTTATTCCAAGTGAAGCGCCGGATAAAGATGCGGCATATTCTTTCATGGATTACATCATGCAGCCGGAGGTTGCAGCGAAATGCACAGACTATATCGGCTATTACAGCACAAATAAAGCAGCAGATGAGCTGGTAAATCCGGATCTGGTAGTTCCGGATGACGTTACAAAGGGCGAGATCGTCCAGAATGTAAGCCAGGACGCAGACGCACAGTATCAGAAGAACTGGACTGAATTTAAGGCTGCCTGCGACTAAGGGGTTAATCAACTAAGGAGTTAATATGGATGTTTACAAGGGAACCGGTGCCTTTTCCGGAATTGCCATCGGTAAGATACTGTATTATCATAAAAGCGAATATCAGATGCGCCAGTACGAAATCACAGATGTGAAAACAGAGCTGAATATTTTCCGGCAGGCGCGCACCAGAGTCATGGAACAGCTGGAGGATTTATATGAAAAAAACTGCATAATTCAGGGAACCCAGGCAGAGATTTTTCTCAGACAGAAGAATCTGCTGGAGGGAAAAAGCTTTCAACGTGCCATTGAGAGTGTCATACAGAGTGAAAAAGTAAATTCTGCCTATGCGGTAATGACTACAAGGGATGAGATGCTTAAGACTTTCAGAAATCTGGAAGAGCCTGCGATTAAAGAACGGCTGGATAATATGCGGGAGATTTCTGACCGCCTGATCGGTGAACTGGGAGGTATCTCTCCCAGGATAGATCTTGGGGATGAACCTGTGATCGTTGTGACGGAGAGTATCACTCCAACAGAACTGATGGAGATGGATAAGGATAAACTGATGGCTATTGTTACCCACCATGGTTCCGATATGTCTCATGCTGCCATTATGGCAAAAACAATGAATATACCGGCTCTGCTGGAAATTGACACAGATTCGGAGTGGGACGGACGGCAGGCTATTGTGGACGGATATACCGGAACTTTGTATATTGATCCGGATGAAGAGGTAAAAAAAGAATATGAGATCCGCAGGCAGGCTGATAAAGAAGAAAGGAAGAACTTCTGAAATTAAGGAGAGAACCGGATATCACAAAAGATGGCAGGAAAATTGAAATCTATGCCAATATCGGAAATATGGATGACCTGAACAGTGTGCTGTATTACGGAGCTGCCGGGATTGGTCTTCTGCGCAGTGAATTCCAGTATCTTGGAAGAGAAAATTATCCTCGTGAAAATGAGCTGTTTCTTGCATACAAAAAGATTGCTGAGACCATGGGAGAAAAGCTCACTGTGATCCGTACGGCAGATCTCGGAGCAGACAAGCAGGCAGAATATCTGAATATCCCGGACGAGACAAATCCGATCATGGGGAACAGAGGAATCCGTCTCTGCCTTGACAGAAAAAGAATGTTCAAGGCACAGCTTCGGGCAATTTCAGGGCGAGTGCATATGGAAACCTGGCGCTGATGTATCCGATGATCAGCTCAGAAGAGGAAATGGATGAGATTGAAGAAATTATCCGGGAAGTAAAGATCGGGCTGGATGAAAAAGGAATTCCGTATAAACATATTAAGACAGGAATCATGATCGAGACTCCGGCAGCAGTCATGATCAGCCGGGAGCTTGCCAGAAGAGTGGATTTCCTGAGTCTTGGAACCAATGACCTGAGTCAGTATACACTGGCGATGGACAGACAGAATCCGCTTCTGCGCAAGAAATATAATGACCATCACCCGGCAGTGCTGCGTATGATTCAAATGGTGATTGAAGCGGGACATGCAGAAAACAGACGTGTCTGTATCTGTGGGGAACTTGCTGCAGATACTGCCCTGACAGAAGAATTTCTGAGGATGGGTGTGGACTGTCTCTCTGTAGTGCCGGCATGTATTTTGCCGGTAAGAAAAGCACTGAGACAGGTGGATCTGTCCGGAGATGATAAAGGTGCGTGAATTTGGTGAAAAGTAAAGTGGTATTACTTCCTGCCGGGAATATGATGAAGAAAAAATCTATATGCTGCTGAAACAGGGGCTGGATTTTCTGGGCGGAGTGGAGACTCTGATTCCAAAGGATGCGAAGATCCTGCTGAAGCCGAATCTGCTGAAAAAAGCAGAGGTAGAGAAAGCAGTGATCACACATCCGGTTGTAGTAGGAGCTTTTGCGGGAATCCTGCGTGAAAGTGGGTATGAGAATATTGTGCTTGCAGATTCCTGCGGTCATGGAACCACTCAGGCAGTGATCCGCGGAACAGGAATGGATACTTATCTGGAGAAATATCATATTCCGGCTGTTGATTATTCTGAGGGCGTGAAAACTGCTTATCCGCAGGGAGTCCAGGCAAAGGAATTTATCCTGCCAAAAGAACTGTTGGAGCAGGACTGTGTGATTTCCCTGAGCAAGATGAAAACACATGCATTAGAACGTATCACCGGTGCGGTTAAGAACAGCTATGGGTTTGTATATGGATTCCATAAAGCGAAGGGGCACACGCAGTACCCGAGTGCAGACAGCTTTGCCAGAATGCTTATTGATCTGAATAAATGTGTGGCGCCGAAGCTGTATGTGATGGATGGGATTGTGGCCATGGAGGGCAACGGACCGGGTTCAGGGGATCCGGTTCCTATGAATGTACTGCTGATGTCCACAGATCCGGTTGCACTGGACAGTGTATTCAGCCGTCTGGTTTATCTGAAACCGGAGATGGTTCCGACGAACTATCATGGCGAGAAAATGGGACTTGGTACATGGAAAGAAGAGGAGATTACCCTTCTGACACCAGACGGGGAGATTTCCATGGCAGAGGCAGTGAAAAAATACGGAAATCCGGCTTTTAATGCAGACCGTACAGAAGTGCGAAAGAATATCTGGACAAGAATGGCGGGAGCGTTAAACATTTTTCAGAAAAAACCATATATAGAAGCTGATAAATGTGTCCGCTGCGGGATCTGTGTGCAGAGCTGTCCGGTTCCGGGGAAAGCTGTGGATTTCAGAAAAGGCAAAGGAAAGCCGCCGGTATATGATTACAGAAAGTGTATCCGCTGTTTCTGCTGCCAGGAGATGTGCCCGAAAAAAGCAATCAAAGTGAAGTAGATGAAAAGCAGATAATAAAAAGCGCAACTGTTTATAGAATTGCCATGGTATTTTCGCAGGATCAGGACAGAGGAAAGCCGGACAATTACCAAAAAGCACATAACAGAGGATGAGAATATCTCGGATTGAGACAGATTCTATCCTAAGTTATGTGCTTTTTGAGTCATATCCCTCTTTAACCGAATCAGGAAAGTTCCCTGCTTTGGCTGCGAATATTCGTTATTCGTCTGACTATGGCTGTCGAAGATACAAAATCTATCTTCCGAGCTTCTGCTTATCTCGCGGATGAATTCCGGAGTAGTACCACAGCATCCTCCGACAACAGACGCACCATTTCAATCAGAACCTTCATATGTTCTGCAAAGCTTTTGGCGTCCATACTGTAAATGGCATTTCCCTGATCATCAATCGTCGGCATACCGGCATTAGGTTTGGCGATGACAGGAATGGATACGTTCTCTTTGATATTGCGGACAACGGATACCAGCTGGTCAGGTCCTACAGAACAGTTAATCAACTGCCACACGCACCTGCACCCTCAAGGGCGATCGCAGCCTCCACAGCATTTCCTCCGCTGAAAATGCTTCCGTCAGCTTCTACGGTCATTGTACACATTACAGGAAGAGAACTTACGGATGCAGCAGCATCCAGTGCAGCAAGTGTTTCCTCGATATTGATCATGGTTTCCGCAGCGATCAGATCAACACCTGCATCCTCAAGAACCTTAATCTGTTCACAGTATGTTTCATATGCCATCTCATAGGTAAGATCACCGGCAGGCTCCATCATCTTGCCTGTTGTGGTAATATCACCGGCAACATAGACCTTATGTCCTACTGCCTCTCTGGAAATATTTACAAGTGCATGGTTCATTTCCGCAAGCTTATCCTGTAGTCCGTGAAGCCCCAGACTGTAACGGTTTCCGCCGAAAGTAGGTGCGTATACGATCTGGCTTCCTGCTTCAACATAAGCCTTCTGCAGATTCTGCAGAACTTCTTTGTGCTCCATGATCCATGCTTCTGTACAGATTCCTCTTGGCATTCCGGCGGCCATAAGATTGGAACCGGTAGCGCCGTCGAGCAGTACAACATCCTGTGTCAGCTTCTGAAATTCTTCTCTAGTCATGGAAATTTCCTCCTGTGTTTTCTATGAAGTCCTGAGTGGCTGCCATGAATCAGTCATGTCTGCATGGGTAAATTCGTGGATACCGGACAGGATGACTTTCATATACTGTGACATTATAGCACAGCTTTCAGGATAAATGGAGAAAATTAATAAATTTTTATTTCATATGATGCAGTAAAAATTTCATCCTTGTCCAGAGTGTTGATATATTTCTTTTCCGGAAGCTCGCCCTTAAATCCAAAATCATCACAGCGTCCCATCCATGGTTCCAGACATACAAAAGGAGAACCCGGGACGGACCAGATGCCAAAGCTTGGAAATCCATGACAGATCAGTTCCACATAAGGAGTTCCGTCAGGGAAAGCGATGCCGGCCTTTTCAATCTGGTCATCAAAAATAAGGGCATCTTTGTCAAACATGTGAGCATCGATAAGGCAGGAACCATTCTCAAGCTCCAGTGTATAAGCTTTATCTGCGACCGCGGTGCCTGATGACATGTCGATCAGCAGATAGGAGAGGGAATCCCGGCCGTCGAAAGTAAGATGATATTGCTCCTGGGAGCCAATTCCTCCGGCAGGTACATTGAATGCAGGATGGCCGCCAATTGTAAAATACATGGTTTCATCATTAAGGCTGATCACTTCCCAGCATACACTGACCTGGTTCTTCTCCAGAACATGCTTGATCTTCAGCTCAAAATCATATGGATAATTTTCTCTTGTGGCATCAGAAGATTTCAGCCTATGGGTGATGGAATCAGCAGTCATATCCACGCAGGTAAATTCGCTGTCCCTGGCAAACCCATGCTGACTGGAGGGATATTCGACTCCATTAATACGATAGTGATCCTCAAAATGACGTCCCACATTAGGGAAAAGAACCGGTGCGTGGCGTTTCCAGTAAGCCGGATCTGCCTGCCAGATCACTTCTCTGTTATGTACTTTATCAAAAATGCTGCAAAGCTCAGCACCATGATCGTCTACAGATACTCTAAGATAGTCGTTTTCAATTGTATGGATCATAAATGAATCCTCCTTGATCGATAAATATTGTGTAACTGTTCAGCTGGCAGTATTCTGCAAATCACCGAAGGTGATTTGAAATGCATTTTGGTTCGTAACTGCGAAGGTACCGAATAGTCACGGATATTGATGTCCGGCAATTTTTAAAAAGGTCTTGATTGCTATAAGTTGATGCCGGAATCAATCTGTCTATAAGTATAACACATGGGCTGGATTAATTATAGTTATAAATATACAAAAATAGATCTGAAATGTCGTGGTAAATTGAAAAATACACTGATATAGTAACGAAATACAGAAATCATATGTGTAAAAACCACAATAAATGATTGACGAATAAAAAATATTTGTTACAATTTACCTCAACGAGTCCTGCGGGACCAGAGCGTGTCTGAAAAATTGTGACGCACATCTTGCGTAAAGCATTTTTCAGACACATTCTAAGACATAATGAACAAAACGTGAAAACAAGGAGGTCATTGCTATGGCGAAAAAAAGAAATATCATTGTTGGACAATCAGGAGGACCTACTGCAGTAATCAATTCCAGTCTTGCCGGAGTTTATAAGAATGCCATTGAACGAGGATTTGACAAAGTATACGGAATGCTTCACGGCATTCAGGGACTGTTGGATGAACAGTATATTGATCTGTCAACACAGATTCATTCAGAACTGGATATCGAATTACTCAAGAGAACACCATCTGCATTTTTAGGTTCCTGTCGTTACAAGCTTCCTGAGATTCACGAAGATAAAGCAATTTATGAGAAAATTTTTGAGATCTTAAATAAACTGGATATCTATGCGTTTATCTACATTGGCGGAAATGATTCCATGGATACGATCAAGAAACTGTCTGATTATGCGATTCTCACAGGACAGACTCAGAAGTTCCTTGGTGTTCCGAAAACAATCGACAATGACCTGGCGCTGACAGACCATACACCCGGATTCGGAAGTGCTGCAAAATATATCGGCGCATCCACAAAAGAAGTAATCCGCGATGCACTGGGACTTACTTATAAGAAAAATATGATTACGATCATGGAGATCATGGGACGTAATGCCGGATGGCTTACAGGTGCCACAGCACTGGCAAAATCTGAGGACTGCGACGGACCGGATTTGATCTATCTGCCGGAAGTGCCTTTTGATGTTGAGAAATTCCTTGCAAAAGTAAAAGATCTTCTGAATAAAAAAGCATCTATTGTAATCGCAGTTTCCGAGGGAATCAAGCTGGCAGACGGAAGATATGTATGTGAGCTTGGAAGCGTGGGAGATTATGTGGATGCATTTGGACACAAACAGCTTCAGGGAACAGCCACTTATCTGGCAAACTTCCTGGCAGCGGAGTGCGGATGCAAGACAAGAGCTGTTGAACTTTCCACATTACAGAGAAGTGCTTCCCACATGGCATCCAGAGTGGATATTGATGAAGCATTCATGGTAGGTGGTGCTGCAGTTAAAGCTGCAGATGAAGGTGACACAGGTAAGATGGTTGTTATCGACCGTGTTTCCGATGATCCCTACATGGCAGCTACAGGTATCTACGATGTACACAGAATCGCAAATGAGGAGAAACTTGTTCCGAGAGAATGGATGAATAAAGATGCTACAAACGTAACTAAGGATTTTGTAGACTATATTAAACCTCTGATCCAGGGAGATTATCAGCCTATTATGGTAAATGGTATGCCGAGACATCTGGTACTGAACATGAAAAAAGGCAGAAAGAAATAATTGATAAAAATTATAAACGGGTAGCCGGGCAGATCAACTTATCTGTTTTGCTTCCCGTTTTTTCCTGTTATATATGAGATGTGAGAGAAAAATATAGATAAAGACCAGAATAAAGGACTGAGAAAACCTTAACAATAATAAGAATAATAAAATAAATCACTTTATGCAGAATATATAAAAATTTTAGCTAATTTTAGCAGAATAACCTTGACGAAATGACACAAACTCTATAAAATAATTATGTGCGTATAAGAAACATATATTTACTTATGTGCGAAAGGTGTGGCTGTTCAGTTACTTCACAACAGAATGCTGAATAGTTACAAAAGAACAATAATTTAGGAGGAAAATGTAAAATGGCAAAATGGGTTTACATGTTTACAGAAGGTAACGCTAATATGAGAAACCTTCTGGGTGGTAAAGGTGCCAACCTTGCTGAAATGACAAACCTTGGTCTTCCTGTACCTCAGGGCTTCACAATCACAACAGAAGCTTGTACTCAGTACTATGAAGACGGAAGACAGATCAATGATGAGATTATGGCTCAGATCATGGAAGCAATCACCAAAATGGAAGGAGTTACCGGAAAGAAATTCGGTGACAAAGAAAATCCTCTGCTTGTTTCCGTTCGTTCTGGTGCGAGAGCTTCTATGCCAGGTATGATGGATACTATCCTGAACCTTGGTTTAAATGAAGACGTTGTTAACGTACTTGCTGAAAAATCCGGCAATGCTCGTTGGGCATGGGACTGCTACAGAAGATTCATCCAGATGTACTCTGATGTAGTTATGGAAGTCGGAAAGAAATATTTCGAAGAACTTATCGATGAGATGAAAGCTAAAAGAGGTGTTAAGCAGGATGTTGAACTTACTGCAGAAGACCTTCATGAATTAGCTGAACAGTTCAAAGCTGAATATAAAGCAAAAATCGGTGCTGATTTCCCAACTGATCCTAAGGAACAGTTAATGGGTGCTATCAAAGCCGTATTCCGTTCCTGGGACAACCCACGTGCGAACGTATATCGTCGTGACAACGATATCCCATATTCCTGGGGTACTGCAGTTAACGTACAGATGATGGCATTTGGTAACATGGGTGATGACTGTGGTACAGGTGTTGCCTTCACACGTGACCCTGCTACAGGAGCTAACGGTCTGTTTGGTGAATTCCTTACAAATGCACAGGGTGAAGACGTTGTTGCCGGTGTTCGTACACCTATGCACATTTCTGAAATGGAACAGAAATTCCCGGAAGCATTCGTACAGTTCAAACAGGTTTGCGAAACACTTGAAAAACACTACAGAGACATGCAGGATATGGAGTTTACTGTAGAGCATGGTAAACTGTATATGCTTCAGACACGTAATGGTAAGAGAACAGCTCAGGCTGCTTTAAAGATCGCTTGTGACCTTGTTGATGAGGGAATGAGAACAGAAGAAGAAGCTGTAGCTATGATCGACCCACGTAACCTTGATACTCTTCTTCACCCACAGTTTGATGCTGCTGCTCTTAAGGCTGCTACACCAATGGGTAAAGGCCTTGGCGCTTCTCCTGGAGCTGCTTGCGGTAAGATCGTATTCACAGCTGATGACGCTGTTGAATGGGCTGAAAGAGGAGAGAAAGTCGTACTTGTACGTCTTGAGACATCTCCTGAAGACATCACAGGTATGAAATCTGCTCAGGGTATCCTGACAGTTCGTGGTGGTATGACATCTCACGCAGCAGTTGTTGCCCGTGGTATGGGTGAGTGCTGTGTATCCGGATGTGGTGATATCGCTATGGACGAAGAAAACAAGAAATTTACACTTGCTGGTAAAGAATTCCACGAAGGAGACTTCATCTCCATCGATGGTACAACAGGTAACATCTACGACGGAATCATCCCGACTGTAGACGCTACAATCGCTGGTGAGTTCGGACGCATCATGGCTTGGGCTGACAAGTACAGAACAATGAAAGTTCGTACAAACGCAGATACTCCGGCTGATGCTAAGAAAGCTGTAGAGCTTGGTGCAGAAGGTATCGGTCTTTGCCGTACAGAGCATATGTTCTTCGGTGAGGGACGTATCGATGCATTCCGTGAAATGATCTGCTCCGAAACAGCAGAAGAGAGAGAGAAAGCACTTGCAAAAGTTCTTCCATTCCAGCAGGATGACTTCAAAGGTCTCTTTGAAGCTCTGGAAGGTAACCCTGTTACTATCCGTTTCCTGGATCCGCCTCTTCATGAGTTCGTTCCTACAGATGAAGCTGACATCAAGAAACTTGCAGATGCTCAGGGCAAAACTGTAGAGCAGATCAAGACTATCATCGCTTCTCTTCATGAGTTCAACCGATGATGGGACATCGTGGATGCCGTCTTGCTGTAACATATCCTGAAATCGCTAAGATGCAGACAACAGCAGTTATCCGCGCAGCAATCGAAGTTAAGAAAGCTCATCCGGACTGGACAATCAAACCGGAAATCATGATCCCACTTGTTGGTGATGTAAAAGAGCTTAAATATGTTAAGAAATTCGTAGTTGAGACAGCTGATGCTGAGATCAAAGCCGCTGGTTCTGACCTTCAGTATGAAGTTGGTACAATGATCGAGATCCCGAGAGCAGCTCTTACAGCTGACGAGATCGCTAAAGAAGCAGACTTCTTCTGCTTCGGTACAAACGACCTTACTCAGATGACATACGGCTTCTCCCGTGATGATGCAGGTAAATTCCTCAACGCATACTATGACGCTAAGATCTTCGAGAACGATCCATTTGCAAAACTGGATCAGGTTGGCGTTGGCAAGCTGATGAAGATGGCTATCGAACTCGGCAAACCGGTTAACCCGAACCTTCACGTAGGTATCTGCGGCGAGCATGGTGGAGATCCGTCTTCTGTAGAATTCTGCCACAAGATCGGTCTTAACTATGTATCCTGCTCACCATTCCGTGTACCGATCGCTCGTCTTGCAGCAGCACAGGCAGCTATCGCTGAGAAGAATGCATAATTAACATAAAATATAGATTCATGCGCGAGCATGAGAGTGTCCAAACGTAAAATGGCTCCTGGAACTTTAGAAAAATCTGAAGCTCCAGGAGCTTTTTGATGTATTTTGTAGTGAAACGTGGAATAATCATTTATCAGAAAGTTTTAATTATGTGATTTTTGCATTTATGATCAGGAGATTTGATTTCAAAACTCCGGAATGCGAGGATGATGATACAGAGACAAAACTTACACAAAAGCAGATGTAAATGTAAGAAAAAAAGCAGGAAAATAGCCGGATAATTAAGATAGTTTATCTGATTATCCGGCTGTTTTTGTCTGGCTGCATAGTAAGCTTCATAGTAACTTCATGGTAAAACAAATTGACGTTATATATGAAAAGTGATATAATGTACAATGATTTGACATAAAATATATAAAAAAGTACAAAATACACAAAAATACTTACTGTAGAGGTGCTTCAATGTATGCAGAATTACAAATGGAACTGGAAACAAAAGAAATAAATTACAGGCAGTCATCAAATTTACAGGGAGTTATTATGGAAAATATTTCTCCAGAATATGCAGCCAGACTACATGGAAACCAGGTTAAATCCTTATAGTCAATGTATCACGAGGGAAAATAACAGCACCATCTGGACAATAAAGACTTTGAATGAAGAAGCATATGAAAATATAATTATGCCGTTGTCTGAATGTACAGATATTTTTTTGAGAAAAAGGGATTATCAATTTCTGTATGTAATAAAAGGATGCACTTGAAAAATGATAATGAACTTATCACAGAGTTTTATGAGAAGAAATGTCCGAAATATTTGGAGATAAAGTTTCAGACACCCACAGCTTTTAAAAGTGACGGAAAATATGTAATATATCCGGATTTGGCTTAATATATGCCAGTCTTATGAGAAAATACAGTGCTGTTTCAGAAGCTTTTGATATGTTTGATGAGGAAACACTGGAGGCACTTGTTGAACAGAGTGAAATCGTGCGGTACCGTTTGCAGACAGTACCATTTCCATTGGAGAAAGTTCAGATCACAGGTTTTACAGGAAGTATCTGTATTCATATTAGAGGACCAGAAACAATGGCAAGATATCTGAGAATGTTATTTAAATTCGGAGAATTTGCCGGAGTGGGAATTAAGACAGGCATGGGAATGGGAGCAATGAAATACGTCAGGAGGAATGAAGATGATTGACCAGAAAATTAAGTTGATTACAGGAAGTCTGCTTCATGACATAGGAAAAGTAGTTTACCGGGAAGGCAGTGACAGAAGAAATCATAGTGTATCAGGATATGATTTTCTTAAAGAAGAGGGAAAATAGAGGATAAAGAGATTCTTGACTGTGTAAGATACCATCACTTTTTCAGAAATCAAAAATGCATGTCTGAAAGAGGATAATCTGGCGTACATCGTTTATCTGGCAGATAATATAGCTGCCTTTGCAGACAGGAGAAAAAAGGAAGACACTGAAGAAAAGGGTTTTGATCTGTCAGTCCCGCTTCAGAGCGTGTTTAATGTATTGAATGGAAATAACCAAAGTTTTTATTATCAGCCAGGTGATATGGATGATCAGGGGAAGATTAATTATCCTGCTTCTGAGAAAAAGCCATTTTCCAGAGAATTCTATATGAAAATCTGTCAGAGAATGTTAGATAATTTCAGAGGTATGAATTGGAGTGAAGAATATCTGAACTCCTTACTGGCCGTTATGGAAGCAAATCTTTCTTATATGCCATCCTCCACTTCAAATGAAGAATTAAGTGATATTTCCCTGTTTGATCATGTAAAATTGACTGCGGCAATTTCTAGCTGCATATATGATTATTTAAACGAAAATCATTTGAGTTATAAGACGGAATTATTTGATAAGAAGGATTTTTATGACAGGAACGCATTTCTCTTATGTTCTATGGATATTTCAGGAATACAGAGTTTCATATATACAATAAGCTCTAAAAATGCATTGAAAACTTTGCGTGCAAGGTCTTTTTACCTGGAAATTATGATGGAGCATATCATAGATCTTCTTTTAGACAGACTGCAACTGTCAAGGGCAAATCTTTTATACTCCGGAGGCGGACATTGTTATCTGCTTTTTTCAAATACAACGGAAACTGTTATACAGATTCAAAAATTTCAGGAAGAATTGAAGGAATGGTTATTGAAACAGTTTCAGACAGATCTTTTTGTTGCTTTTGGATATGTGCAATGTACAGGGAATGCATTCAGAACGTCGGAGGTAGTTATACAGAGTTATTCAGGAAAATGAGTAAAATGCTGTCGTTGCAAAACAGCACAGATATACGGCGAGAGAAATAATTCGGTTAAATAATCGAAAAGAGCAGGATTATTCCAGAGAATGTAAGGTTTGCAAAAAAATCGGACATGTAGATGAAGAGGGAGTTTGCCCTCTGTGCAGAAAAATAGAGAAGCTTTCAAAAAATGTATTGTATGCAGATTTCTTCTCCGTTGTACTGGAAAATCCAGATGAAAGAGAAGATGCCATGCACTGCCGGGAGGATATTGTCTGGTTGCAGACGATGAAAAAAAACTGTGCAGACGAATGGAAAATGACGATTATTTTGTACGAGCCTATTCTAAAAATAAGCTTTATACAGGAAAACATATTGCTACGAAGCTGTGGGTAGGAGATTATTCAACAGGAAGTACTTTTGAAGAATTTGCCCGGGAAGCTGAAGGCATCAGCAGAATCGGGGTATTGAGAGCAGATGTGGATAATCTTGGACAGGCTATTGTGTCAGGATTCTGTAATTCAAAAAATGGAGACAGATATATGACATTATCCAGAACAGCTACTTTATCCAGACAGTTATCCTTATTCTTCAAGTATTATATTCGATTCATCCTGGAAAATGGAGAATATTCACTGGAAGGAAAAAATGGTGGAAAGAAAAGACAGGCTACAATTGTATATTCCGGAGGAGATGATGTATTTATTGTAGGTGCATGGAATGATATTATTGAATTGTCTGTAGATCTGAGAAGAAAATTTGAACAATATACTCAGGGGACATTAAGCATTTCAGCAGGCATCGGTATTTATGATTTTTCTTATCCGATTGCTGCCATTGCAGAAGAAACCGGTATGATGGAATCAGAGTCAAAGAGAATGCCGGAAAAAATGCAGTGACATTACTTCAGGATGGAGAGATTCATCTGGTGGATGACGGGGATGAAGAAAAAGAGATCAGCGATGGAACCTATTCATGGAAAGAACTGGAAGAAGGAGTTGTTCAGGAAAAATACAGGGCATTATGTGATTTTTTTGAAGGTATTGACGAAACCAGAGGAATGTCCTTCTTATACCGTATGATGGAGTTGGTAAGAGGACATGAGGAGAAGATCAATTTTGCAAGAATGATGTATCTTCTTTCCAGGCTGGAGCCGACAGAGGAAGGACCGAAAAAAGAAAAATACAGACAGTTGTCTCAGAAAATGTACAGGTGGATTCAGTCGGATCAGGATTGCAGACAATTGAAAACAGCAATTAATCTTTACGCATACATTCATCGCAAAAAGGGGGAACACAGGATGAGAATTAATGAGAATAACTATGTAGATAAAGCTGAAGAGGCGATTAAGAGTCTGGTTGAGGAGTCAAAGCAAAAATGCAGAGGAAAAGTAAATATTGTAACTACATCTAAAATACGGAATCTTCTGGCAATGACTGCAGATATTTATAATCAGGTTCTTACATATACATCAGAAAAATTGGATGATGAAATTTGTGGAAGAATTGAGTATCTCAGAATTCGTTTTATATATGAATGTGGTCGGGAGCCAAAAGTAAAAGCATTTGTAAAACAGGCAGAAATTCTGGAGATTCTTAAAGAAATCAGACAGAGTAAAAAGAATTATCTGTTGTTCAGCAAATATATGGAAGCTTTGATTGCATTTCACAAATATTATGGCGGCAAAGAACAGTAGGAGGAAAGATTTATGTATGGAAAAATCAGGATTTCAGGAAATATTTTAGTAAAAACAGGAATGCATATTGGTGGAAGTGGCGCATTTGCTGCAATTGGGGCTGTGGACTCACCAATCATAAGGGACGCCAGAACAAATCTACCGATGATTCCCGGAAGCTCTCTGAAGGAAAAATGAGAAGTCTTCTGGCAAAAGAATTTAATGAGCGTGTAGTGGAGCCAAATGAAGATCATGAACGTATTACACGACTGTTTGGCTCTTCAAAAATGGGAAATATAAAAAGAAGCCGATTACTGTTTTCAGATATGGTTCTGAAAAATGAAGAAGAATTACGAGATGCCGGACTTCAAAGTATGACAGAAGTAAAATTTGAAAATTCTATTTCCAGAGCTACTGCTGTGGCAAATCCCAGACAAATTGAACGAGCTGTCAGAGGTTCTGTCTTTAAACTGGATTTGATATATGAATTGGAAGAGGAACAGGAATTTTTGGAGGATATGGAAACTCTCGCAGAAGCAATGAAGTTATTGCAGTACGATTATCTTGGAGGAAATGGATCCAGAGGATATGGAAAAATCCAATTTCAGGATATTTATACAGATGCAGTTGTCGGCCATGTTGATAAATACATTTGCTGGAAAAATGTCAATTCGATTCTGA
>ENA-OQDE01000440-OQDE01000440.1-human-gut-metagenome-genome-assembly--contig:-NODE-440-length-24911-cov-2.902437_pt1 | contig 24911 bp, 27 predicted proteins | sample MGYA00242768_ERZ504595 | MGnify/ENA primary metagenome ERZ504595 (study PRJEB26092, sample SAMD00036307) | human gut metagenome | host: Homo sapiens | study: EMG produced TPA metagenomics assembly of... | reverse complement strand
TGTTTATGTCAAATCCGAGGCAGATTATTTCGCCCGACAGGTTTATGGAGAAAATCTGGGGATTCGATTCCGATACAGAGCAGAATGTTGTGTGGGTTTACATATCATATCTCCGAAAAAAGCTTGCCAAAGTCGGTGCGAATGTCCAGATAAAAGCGGCAAGAAATATGGGCTATTCTCTGGAGGTTAAAAATGATTAAATCCCTGAGAAGAAAATTCATAGCAATTGCAATGTGCTCACTTATAGGTGTGCTTGTGCTGACCGTAGGATTTATCAACACATTCAGCTATATTGATGTTGTCAACAAAGCCGACAGCCGACTGTCCCTCATAGAGGGCAACAACGGAACTTCCCGAAAAACGGTCAACCGCCCAAGGATGGCGGTATGAGGGGCGGAGGATATGTTCTTTCAGTTAGTAAAACAACTCGCTGAAAAGGAAGGCGTAGCTGAAAAACTCAAAGCCGATAATTAGATGATATGGGTAAGGAAAATAAATAATATCCGCAATCGAGCAGCAGAAATTGTCAATGCTAACTTAATAAATTCGTAAATAGTTAAGGGCGAAGGTGATTGGTTTCATCTTCGTCCATTTGAGTATTATTCTGTTTTTAACGTTACTTTATCAACATCATAATACCGAGCAATTTGTTTGTTAATCCAAAAATCCGAATCTTCTTCGATGCAAAGTGGCGAGAAAAAGTCAGGCACAGTTTTTATGTCACTTATTGTCGTGTTACCGTTTTTGATTTGAGAGATTCTGTCCAAGTATTCAGCACTGTATGTTTGCGGAGTTGAATTCTTAAGTGCTAATAAAGTATCAACAAATGTTATGTTGTGTAATCCATAATTCAAGCATCCGCACAAAAATACACCTATAATTAGTAACAAGGTACATACAGAAAAGCTTTTCTGTATGTTTTTAGTCCTAATTCTAACTATGTCTTTTTGATTAATCCAGCCAATAATATAAAAGATATTGAAGGACATAAATATATAGTAAGAATAATAATATATATTAACCTGTCTTCCCGAACCTACACTGTTCATAGCATATAAAGGCGGCGTAAGTTGTGTAGCGAAGACCAATACAGACAGAACAAACACAATAAATGGATACTGGAATTTATATTTGGAATTCTTAGTCAATATATAAGCGAAGAATCCAATTACAGAAAAGCTTGCTAACTGAGCTAGACCTGTCCATTTAGCTATATAAACCACAGCGTAAAATACAGAATGTATAATTGCTTTTACAGGAGATTCACCTGTTAGGGTAGCTGCCCTAACACTATTACCGGGCGCAATCATACTTATCACAAAGCCTGTAATCAGAATTAAAAATATCATTACATAACATAATGATATTTTTTTCTTGTGCTTGATTAGTAAGAATATAACAAATGCTAATATAACAGTTGTTAGTAAAGCTGTTGAATAATTACCTCCGCCTAATATTGCAGCTAACAATAAAGATATAATCAGAAAAATAACTTTCTTTATAATCTTTTCGGCGTAATACAGTTTAATTAATATTGAAAAAAACAACAATGAAAAAGAATAAAATAAAGTATAATACGAGCTTCCATTCCACCAGAAGAATGCTTCTTTTTTATCTACGACAAAATGTATTGATAATAGTAAAATAACAAAAGAAATAATAATGCCAATTTTTTATCATAACCTAATATGTTAAAGATAGTATTCACAAAAAACAAAGTTGATGCTATCAATGCGGTCAGCATAACAAATGTAGTTAAAAAGTATATATGTTCTGAAAAAGCAGCGGGCTGAAGGCTAAAAACGAAGATTGCTGCATAAGTTCCTTGCCAATCTAAATAAGTATCCTTTACTTGCTGAAAACTCGCTGATAATATATCAAATAATCCGCCGCCGTTTTTTACAACGTGATTCACCTTTTCTGAAAAGCCGAAATCATCTGCAAGCGGGTGTGAATAAAAAGAAGAAATAATAATAGGAATTAGACTCAATAATAGTCCTGTGCCTAAAAATATTGCAACGATAGTTATAATCTTTTTTGTGTCGAGTTTTGTTTGCATATAGAATCCTCCTCAATTATTGAGCAACATAATGCTGATTATGTTATATCAAACTACAAATTTTCTCTTTGCATAAATATTCTCCTTAAAAATACTGTTGCTTTAATTATACAAACTTTTCACCGATATTTCAAGGAATAAACTTTTTATTTATGCAATTTGACAGGAATTAAAAAGCTTTGTATACTTTTATTGACAGAAACATTTAAGTCTTGTTTAAGGGTTGAAATATATAATAGAATAAGAAAACTTTCGGGAGGTTACCAAATGCGACTTTTACTTGCAGAGGATGAAAAAGAGCTTTCAAAGGCTCTCACGGCAATTTTAAAGCATAACGGATATTCGGTTGACGCTGTTTATAACGGAAAAGATGCGCTTGATTATCTTCTCGGCGGTGACTATGATTGTGCAATTCTTGACATAATGACGCCGTTGCTTGACGGAATTTCAGTTTTGAAGGAATCCGTCATGAGGGGCTTGACCTGCCGGTTATCATGCTTACGGCAAAAAGTGAAATTGACGACAGGGTTTTCGGACTCGACAGCGGTGCTGACGATTATGTTACAAAGCCGTTTTTCGCAAAGGAACTTATTGCACGAATCAGAGCCGTTACACGCAGAAAATCCGAAACCGAATCGCCTAATCTTACATTTGAAAATATAACCCTCAACCGCTCAACCTGTGAGCTTTCCTCCGATAAGGCGAGTTTAAGACTTGTCAACAAGGAGTATCAGATGCTTGAAATGTTTATGTCAAATCCGAGGCAGATTATTTCGCCCGACAGGTTTATGGAGAAAATCTGGGGATTCGATTCCGATACAGAGCAGAATGTTGTGTGGGTTTACATATCATATCTCCGAAAAAAGCTTGCTAAAGTCGGTGCGAATGTTCAGATAAAGGCGGCAAGAAATATGGGCTATTCTCTGGAGGTTAAAAATGATTAAATCCCTGAGAAGAAAATTCATAGCAATTGCAATGTGCTCACTTATAGGTGTGCTTGTGCTGACAGTAGGATTTATCAACACATTCAGCTATATTGATGTTGTCAACAAAGCCGACAGCGACTGTCCCTCATAGAGGGAAACAACGGAACTTTCCCGAAAAATGGTCAACCGCCCAAGGATGGCGGTATGAGGGGCGGAGGTAAAATGTCGCCCGAAGCACCGTTTGAAACCAGATATTTTACGGTAACAATAGGCGAAAGCGGAAATGTTACAACAGTTGATACGGGCAAAATAGCCGCCATAACCACATCGGAGGCGTCCGAGTATGCAACAGATCTTTATGCCAAAAATTCCGACAGCGGTTTTTACGGAAACTACCGATACAAAGCCGTGCCAAAGTCAAACGGTACGCTGTATATATTTCTTGACTGTTCAAGGGAGCTTTCGTCATTTTGGTCATTTCTTGTAATCAGCATACTGATCAGCATTGCAGGCATACTCGTTGTGTTTGCACTTGTATTGATTTTCTCGAAAATCGCAGTCAAGCCGTTTGCCGAAAGCTATGAAAAGCAAAAACGGTTCATTACGGACGCAAGCCACGAAATAAAAACACCGCTCACGATTATTGAGGCGAACACGGAGGTTCTTGAAATGACAGGGGCTGAAAGCGAGTGGACACAGAGCATACGCAATCAGATTAAAAGATTGTCGTCTTTAACGCAAAAACTCGTTTTCCTTGCCCGAATGGATGAAAATCAGGGCAAGCTTGAAATGACCGAATTTTCACTTTCGGACGCAGTCCTTGAAACGGCTGACAGCTTTTCGGCAGTAGCAAGGAACAGCGGTAAAACGCTTGATATAAATGTGCAGAACGGAATTTTGCTGAAAGGAAACGAAATGACAATCAGAGAGCTTGTATCCGTTCTCGTTGACAATGCGGTAAAGTACAGCACAGAAAACGGAAATATCTCCGTGTCGCTTGTTGAGGAGTCGGGACACAAAAAACTGACCGTCAAAAACTCGACAACAGTACTTGAAAAGGGCAATCACGATATCCTCTTTGAAAGATTTTACCGTTCCGATTCTTCCCGAAACAGCGAAACAGGCGGCAGCGGCATAGGCCTTTCAATCGCCAAAGCCGTAGCCACCGCCCATAAAGCCAAAATCCACGCCAAAAGCCCCGATGGCAATTCGTTAGAAATAACGATTGTATTTTAATTCTTTAAAATAATATTTAAGAGCACAAAGTATTTTAACAGTACTTTGTGTTTTTTTTGGACAAAATTCTTCGGAATAACAAAGTTCTGCTATAAAATGTAATAAAAGTGTAATAAATGCTATATCTATATTGAAAATTAATGAAACAGAATTTATAATTAAAATACAATATAAAACATAAAACATATATTTGGAGTTTGATAATGAAATTAACGAATGTGAATTTTCTTGCAAAAGCAAATGCCAAGATAAATAAAAATGAAAAGGGAATAAAAATTGTTTCCGCATTGCTTGTAATATCAATAACCTTGATTTCGGCATTTTCAATTACCGTCACAAAAGCTGTAAATGAGTATAAAGAGGATTATCGTGCAAGAACACTTGAGGTTGACCCTTGGTTAAGCAAACTTGACGATAATGTTATAGAAAGTATTAAAAATACTGAGCATGTAGTTGATATTTTTCCTCTTGAAGGAATCAGAAATGATTCGTTCAGTGTAACACAAACTTCAAATCAAGAATTTCAGAACAGAATTGATGATAAAGGAGATACCCATATTTATATATGGTCATTATTGGGAGATGAAAAACGCAGTGTTATTGCAGGAAAAACTCTTGATGAATCCCCTGTGTTAAGCTGTGTTGTTCCGAGTGATTTTTATCCTTTTGAGGTTGAGGATCAAAATAAAAAGCCTGATTATATTGACGGTGAAGGTTTAATAGGAGAAACCATAACAGTAAAAGCATACAACGATGATTTAATACAAGATTATAATATGGGTGGAGATTTGTCAGTACTTCTACTCTTAATCTTCCTGCAATTGAATATAAATTAAAGGTGGTGGGTACTTATTATCTGTCACCGACCGAAACAGGCTATTATGATTCGATTTATATTTCAGAGGAAACAGCTACGAAAATATTAGATGACGCACTGACAAAAGGCGGATATTCAAAAGATAACAAAACCACTGTCGGCAAGTGGTGGAGTGATTTATCGCTGAGGACTCACTATGTTGTTGTTGATGATTTTGAAAATATTGAATCGGTATATAATGCACTCACCGATATGAATGTATGCTGTGCCGATGACTCCGAACTCGGAATACAGGACAGCATAGTAAACGCTTCAAATATATTCAGCTTTGCAAGCGTATTTCTTATTATTTCAACAGTGTTGCTTTCTGTGATTATGATTATACAATCAACAGCAAACGCACTTTCACTTCGTAAATCCGATATAGGCTTGCTCAAAGCGATAGGTTATAAAAACAGTCAGATATTTGCCTGCCTTTACTGCGAACAGCTTAGGGTTACATTTACCGGATTTGCGGTTGGAACAATTATTTCGATTATAGTTACGGCTGTTTCAAATTTTTTCTTTGCAAACAGAAATTTCATCGACCGTCTGTACATTATCAATTGGGGAACTTTCGGAATTTTGCTTGCAATTTCGTTTTTGATAGTAACAATAGTTCCGCTGATATGTCAGCTCATAGCATTACGCAAGCTGAATAAAATTCAGCCCAAAGACGCAATGAATGAATAATTTTTGAGGGTAAAATAATGAAATCAATAGAATTAAAAAATGTTTCAAAAATATATAATAACAAAGTAACCGCCGTGGATAATGTATCGTTTACATTGTCAGAGGGCGAATTTGTGGCTGTTATGGGACAGTCGGGCAGCGGAAAAAGCACTCTGCTCCAAATGGCAGGTTTGCTTGACAACTGCACCTCAGGTCAGATTTTGATTAACGGCAAAGATGTGTCGTCACTCGGCAAAAACGAACTTGCCGACACAAGAATGAATTCACTCGGATTTGTCTTTCAGGCATTTCATCTCAATCCGCATCTCAAAGTTTTTGAAAATATAATGGTTCCAATGCTCATAAACGACCATTTCAAAAACAGAGCCGAAATGAAAGAAACTGCCGAATTGCTTGTGCAGAAAGTCGGTCTTACACACCGCATTGATCACTATCCGAGGGAACTTTCAGGCGGTGAACAGCAGAGAACCGCCATTGCAAGAGCACTTGCCAATAATCCCGACTTTATCCTTGCCGATGAACCTACAGGCAACCTTGACAGCAAAAACGAACGTATGATTTTGAAGAGTTGAAAAAACTTACAGAGCTTGGCAAGGGCGTTCTTGTTGTCAGCCATAATGATGCCGTAACCGATTTTGCAGACAGAATTTGCGTTATGAAAGACGGCGTTTTAGAGGAAAATTAAAATGAAAAATAAAAAACTCGGTATGCTTGTTAAAGCCTCAATTCTTTCACGAAAAGGTGCAACAATATTTTTTTGTTGCTTTATGGTTATTGCAACCATTCTCGTTCTTGTGTCGGCAGGAGCGGTTATGCCGCTGAAAAATAATATTGACCAAAACATAAATAATCATATTCTTAACAGAGAGTTGAATTTTGAGATAAACGAAAATACTCCTCAAAATGAAATTGACGATACAATTTTAAGCATAAAAAGCATTGAACACATAACGAGTGTTTATAACGTGCCTGCCGAACTTGATGTGTCGGAAACTTCAGGAGTGCTGTTTTCAGCTTACACACTAAGTTATGTTCACGAGGGGTATAACCTTAAAATAACAAGCGGAAGAGCTTTCAAAGAGAATGAAGAAAATGTTGCAGTTGTTCCCGAAGTTTTAAAGGATTTTAACAGCCAAAGTCAACGAATCAATAAAATTGACGGCAAAACGCTTGTGGGCAAAAATCTTGTTTTCGCTGATGAATCGGGCAAGGAACATAAGCTTAAAATTGTCGGAGTGTATAACACATCTGACCCGATTTTTACAGGCAATCAAATTCTTATTCCACGCAACAGTTTGATTAAGTTCAATAATGAAGTTATTACAAATGCCAAAGGTTCGACTTCAATAACTTCTGATAAGGCTTATAAAATTCTCGTTGATGATGCAAAAAATCTTGAAAGTGTACAATCCGAGGTTTCCTCATATTGCGAACCGTATACAATGGACTTGAACTTTGATTCTCAGTCATACAATATCGCACTCATAATCATTATAGGTTCAATTGTATTTTTTGCATTGTTCGTAATTGCGGGACAGTATATGTTCGTCAAGAGCAACATAAGCAGACGAAGCGAAGAACTTGCTTTGTATCGCTCACTCGGTTACAAGTCTAATCAACTTTTCTATATAATATTCGCAGAATATTTCCTTATTGGAATAATATCAATTGCAGTCGGTACAATTTTGACTGTATTACTCGACATATTACTTATAAATCCGTATCTTATGAATCTTGTGGGCAATACAATGATGGAAATGACCGTGAATGTTTCGGTTGTTTATATACTGCTGTTCCTCGTGATTTATTTGATTGTACTTGCAATCGTCAGCATTTGGGCAGTAAAACGCTCTGAAAAAACGGATTTAAGCGTGTTGCTTAGAGAAAGATAATTTTATAACGGAAATAAAACTCCATATTATTATTTAAAGCAGAAATTCTGAAAAAATTCGGGATTTCTGCTTTTTTTAAATTTCATTTAAAGTTTGTAAATTATTATATAGCCACAGTAAAGAAAAGGTAAAGACAGGGAGGTCTTACAATGGGCGTTAAAAATATATTCAAGCGTTACGAACTTAAATTTATGCTGACAACACAGCAGTAAATTAACAATCCGAAACCTATAAAAACATGAAGCCCCACACATTTTCGTGTAGGGGCGGTTTTCTTAAACAAAGAAATTGTCCTTATAATTAATATCTTTCTCCGACAGCAACAATGACACTTCTGCCTGCCATATTAATTCGTCTGTCATAGAGAATAACATTTCTGTCCTCAAGGATTACATCCTGAGGCTCGTTGCCTGTGTTTACATAAAGCTTCCAGTGGTATCCTTCGGGAAGGTCGGGAAGCTCAACATTTACATAATCCCAATAAGCGTTGATGCCAAAATAAACAAACTCGTCAAGCCCCTGTTGTTTAAGACTTACACCGGCATACATAATGCCAATCATTCTTGTATCATCGTAATACTTGGCACTCCACGCAACATTTGAATGGATGCTGACAGGCGGATAACTGCATGTTGCCTTGCCTCTGCTGTCTGTAATAATATGGAATCTCTTTCTGAAAGCAATCATATATTTAAAAAATTCAAATACATCCTTATGCTTTTCTTTTCTTGTCCAGTCAAGCCATGAGATAATGTTGTCCTGACAGTAAGCGTTGTTGTTGCCGAACTGAGTGTTGCAAAATTCATCACCTGCAAGGAAAAGAGCAGGTCCCTGACTGCACATAAGGGTTGCAAAAGCATTTTTTACCATTTTGATACGCAGTTTGTTGATATTGTAATCGTTTGTATCACCTTCGGCACCGCAGTTCCAGCTGTTGTTGTCATTAGCACCGTCAGTATTGTTCCAGCCGTTTTCGAGATTGTGCTTTTCGTTGTATGAATACATATCATAAAGAGTAAATCCGTCATGACAGGTAATAAAGTTTACCGACGCATTGTAGCCTCTGTAGGTAGGGTCATACAAATCTCTTGAGCCTGTAATTCTCTGAGCCGCATCCCATGCAAGATGCTGTCGCCTTTAAGAAATCTTCTGAGGTCGTCACGGTATCTTCCGTTCCATTCAGCCATCTGTTCCATGACGGGAAACTGCCGACCTGATAAAGTCCGCCTGCGTCCCATGCCTCTGCAATAGCTTTACTCCGCCGAGAATCGGATCAAACGCAAGGCTCTTGAGAAGCGGAGGCTTATCCATAGGAGTACCGTCCTCGTTTCTTCCCAAAATTGACGCAAGGTCAAAACGGAAACCGTCAATGCGGTATTCTGTTACCCAATAACGCAGACAGTCGAGTATAAACTGCTGCACAATCGGCTGATTGCAGTTGAGAACATTGCCGCAGCCGCTGAAATTGTAATACTTTCCGTCCGGAGTGAGCATATAGTAAATGTTGTTGTCAATGCCCTTGAACGAGAAATACGGTCCCATTTCGTTGCCCTCTGCCGTGTGGTTGAACACAACATCAAGGATAACTTCAATTCCGTTTTCGTGAAGCTCACGAACAAGCTGTTTAAGCTCTCTGCCTTCGTGATGATGCTTGTGGTCGCTTTCATAGCTTGTGTTCGGAGCAAAAAAACATACGGTGTTATAGCCCCAGTAATCGTAGAGCTGACGACCGTCATAATTACGATATGAGCCCATTTCGTCAAACTCAAAAATAGGCATCATTTCAACGGCATTGATGCCCAGTTCTTTAAGATAGGGGATTTTTTCACGGATACCTGCGAATGTGCCTTTGTTTTTAACGCCTGAGGAGCCGTCCTGAGTAAAGCCTCTTACATGCAATTCATAAATAATAAGCTCTTCAAACGGAAGCTTCGGCTGAGTGCAGTTGCCCCAGTCATAGTCGCTGTTTACAACTCTTGCCTTATAAACACCCTCATGCTCCTGTTTTTTACCCCAGCCGCTCTGACCGATTACAGCCTTTGCGTATGGGTCAAGAATGTATTTCTTTTTATCAAAATAATTCCTTTTTCGGGTTCATACGGACCGTCAAAGGAATATGCATACTCAAAATCAATCTCATCAAGACCGAACACGAGCATTGAATAGGTGTTGCCGATTTTGTAAGAATCCGGAAATCTGAGCCTTGCATACGGAAATTTTGCATAAGGTCTGAATAAAAGCAATGTACACTCAACGGCATAAACCGAATGAATAGTAAAGTTCACACCGCCGGAAACGGTTGTTGCACCGTTTAAAAGAAAGTTGCCGGGTCTGACATCGAAACCACCTACATTATCGGTTGGCTTTAAATCCCTCAACATAATATTCAATCCCCCTAAGTTACTTTCAAAAAAACAAAAATTCAGTCAAACACAACATATGTCTATTTTATCATATTATGTGATTTATTCAACACACTATTTGCAAAAATATAGTCAAATCTTGTCATCACGATTAAAAAGCAGTATTTTTACACAAAAAAAGACCGGAATAAAAAATATATTCGGTCTTTTTAATCATTTGCTTACGCTTATTGTCAACCTATAAAAGTAAATCTGTCTTTTTTTCTGCCGTTAACATCAACTTTTTCGGCAAACATTTCGACAGGTCTTGCCCACACTTCACTTGTGTTGTGGAGATTTCTGTAAATTACAAGTTTTTCACCTGTTTCGCTGTGGGTTGCAAAGTTGATAACCTCATATTCGCCACCCTTGAAATGTAGGTAAATACCCGGCTTGATTTCTTTTGTCGTATTTTCGGCATTGTCCGAATTGCTTTCACAGCAATTTTCTGTTTTAACAGCTTTAACTGAAGTTTCTTCATTTGCAGGAGCTTCGTCAATTTCAGCTGCCCTGCAATTTGCATTGTCTGCATTGAAATCAACCCTGAAACTTCCGTCATTAACAACAAGAATCCTTGACTGATACGGCTGCATTTCAATTTCATAGTAACCGTTTACATCAATAATTTCGTTGCCGTTGAGAACATCTGTAAGCTTTGCGTTGCAGCCTGTGTCAAAACCGATTCTTTCAACACGGTCTGTAAGGTTGAATGCAACAAAAACAGTCTGATTGTCGGTTTTTCTTCTGTATACAAGCTTTTCATTCTGAATATTTATGTTTTCAAAATCGCCGTACTTGAGAGCTTCGAGTGCAAGTCTTACTACACCGAGTTTTTTGATATGCTCAAGAAGTTCATAGTTCGGGTTCGGGATGGAATCAAGGTCAAGACAGGGACGAAGCTCATAATCGCTGTAGGCAGTTCTCATACCCTCAATGCCGAATTCACTTCCGTAGTAAATTGACGGTACTCCGGGCATTGTATACATCATCGTGTAAACATTATTAAGATGATTTTTGTCTTTAAGCATACTTGCAACACGGTTTACATCGTGGTTATCAACGAAATTATATGTGTAGATATTTCTGTAAATACCGCCGTTAGCAAACTGTCTGTTAAGAGAATGAGCAATTTCAAAATAGTTGTGGTCATTATGGCTTGAATAAATGCCTTTGTAGCATTCGTAGTTTGTAACCGAGTCAAGCACATCGGGATTTGCCCAATGATTGTAATCACCGTGGGTAATCTCGCCGTAGAGCCAGAAATCGGACTTTTTCTCTTTGCAAACATTTTTTAATTTCTTGAAAAATTCAATGTCAATGCAGTCAGCCGCGTCAAGGCGAAGTCCGTCAATATCAAACTCATCAATCCAAAATCTTGCACAGTCAAGAAGATAGTTTACTACCTCGTCATTGTGGAGATTAAGCTTTACAAGGTCGTAGTAACCTGCCCAGCCCTCATAGCTGAAACCGTCATTATAAGGACTGTTGTTCCAAAAGTTTACATTTTCAAACCAAGACGCATATCTTGAATTTTCACGGTTCTGTTGAACATCTTTGAAAGCAAAGAAATCTCTTCCCACATGATTAAAAACGCCGTCAAGCATAATTCTGATGCCGTTATCGTGAAGTGTTTTGCAAATTTTTGAAAGATTCGTTATCACCAAGCCGACAGTCGATTTTTTTATAATCAATAGTATCATAGCCGTGTTTTGAACTTTCAAAAACAGGGTTGAAAACAAGTGCGTTTACCGACATTGACTTCATATGGTCAATCCAGCCGTAAATTTTGTCAAGTCTGTATTCCTGTTTGAAATCATTCTCCTTTGGTGCTCCGCAAAAACCGAGCGGATAAATATTGTAAATTACGGATTCATTAATATATCCCATTATATTATCTCCTTTTTGCACAGAATAAAGCAATGTACGAATGCAGTGTTTTGTGTACATTAGTCATAATTATAACACTAAAATTTCTATTGTGCAACTGAATAATTTGTGTTACAATGTAACATATTGATGATTTAAAAATGATTTTAGAAAAACCTCGGAGGAACAAAATGCTCAAAATGCCCGAAAACAAAACAAGAAAAAAATTAAGAATCACACTTTGCGTGCTTTATCTCGTTGAAATCGTACTCTGTGCGTTGCCGTATTTCCAGTACATTGATGAAAAAATGTACTCCATTCTTATTCCGTATTTGATATTATGTCTGTATGGGGACTCAGCGGTTCAAATGATGCGGTTTTTAAGTATTCGCTCTTTATGCCGATTTTCTTCATTATTCCGATTGCAGGATTTTTCTTCTGCGCTCTTGACAAAAAACGCAATATGAAGAATATCGTTTCAATCATCTGCTGTCTGCTCGGTGTGCTTTCAATTCTCACAATGGTAAGCTATACAATCAGCCTTGCTTCTGTAATTGCACTTCTTTTGTACATTCTTATCTGCTTTCTCACAACGCTTTCAATCTTTGCAAGATTTACCGACAAAGATGCTACGAAAGCTCCTGTTAAGCAGAAAAACACAGATCCGAACAGGGAAGTGTAATTTTACAAATTAAAAGTTGAAAACGGAAAATTGAAAATTTCGGTCGGGAACACAGCTTGCTTAATGCAAAGCATTGTTTTCCCGACTTTATTTTATAAAATTAAAACACGGCAGTTCATTATCTGAAATGATTGCCGTGTTTATTTTGCCGATTTTATTTTTAAAATTCCGTCAGAACAATGTGTGCCTGAGAATTATCGAGGACTAACGGCTTATCCATATCAACTCTCTTTAATTCTCCGTAGAGTCTGCCGAAAATTACGGTTGTTTTGTCCATATATGCCGCCATAGCCTCGCCTTTTACGGTGAACGGCTTGAATGTAATGTCAACTGCCGAATATCCCGCCTTAAAGTACCACGGTCTGTCAAGCTTTCCGCCTGTGCTTTTAACATTTATCTGCGACAATTTTACAAGATGACCGTCTGTGAAAAAGCAATTTTCGTTGCCATAACGGTTGTCACCGACTCTGCTTGCAAGGCAGAGGGAAAAGCGTTTCCCGTCAATAAAGCAGTCGGAGCTTAATCTCTGATAATTATGCTTTCTCGGCTTTGAAAAGCGTGTCCAGTCAAAGTAAGCGTTTGTGGTTGTTTCGTTTAAAGAATATTCCATACCGCCAACACGGATAATTCCGCCTGCGACAAATTTGGGAACAAAGCGTTTGAGATAAAAATATTTTCTGTCTCTCTCAATGGTGCAATTTCGTTAAGACTTTCTCCCGCCGTCTTTTTGAGATTAATGTTAAAGTAAAGATTTTTTATGCCGCCAAAGTCGATAAAATCACATTTTAAAAATCTTCCGTTCGGTGTGTTTGTCAACTGCAGCTGAAGCCTTTTGTCCGTGTACAAAAGCTCTCCCGAACTGCCCGATTCGGGAAGCTCGTTCTTGCTGAAAACAAATTTCTTTACAACACAATCATAAATCACACCGCCTCTTTTAAGGTCGGCAACCGCAATTTTTACCGCAAATTCCATGCCTAAATTTTCAACCGAAAGATAGAGCGAAACCTCTGTGTTGCTTATGAAATAGCAATCTCTTTCGCTGTGTTTTCCGCTTGTTTTGCTCTGTTCGCTGTTATATTCAAAAACAGGCGTTCTTGCCCAGCCTGCACACATAACCTCTCCGTTTTCTTCAAAAACATTATGCTTTTCGGTTATCTCATGTTGCAAAACAATCCCTCCGTGTTCTCGTTTTTAAAATTTTCCATAAAATCACACCATACAATATACACAAAATAATTATGCTTTTCAAGAATTATAACAAAACTGTAAATTTCGTTTTCTGCCGTCAACGGTATATGTACTAATTTTCGGATTTCATGAATAATCTGTAATAATATCATATACCTGTGAGGGCGGTTTTTATGAAGAAATTTGTCATTTTGCTTTTAATCTGCTTATGTTTTCTGCTTTGTTCATGCAGTGCCGACACATCGGGATATCAAAACGAGCTTACCTGCACAGACTGGAGTGCAGAGCTTGACGGGGGCGGAAAGATAAGCCTTTCGTTTGACGGTGGCAATGCGTCCCTTATTATGATGAGCGGAAAAGACAAGGCGGAGCTTTGCGGAAAATATGTTGCCGATGATACAACGCTTGTCATATTTGTGCCGAAACTTTACCGAAACTACACCTTTGAATATATTCCCCACGGAAAAAAGCTTGATTTGTCATACAACGGTTCAAAAATCACGCTCAGCCGTGCCGATAACACGCAAAAAACCGAGTAAATCAGCCGTTCAATGTTTCTTATGTACATTTTGAGCGGAATACGCAGATTAACGAATAATTTTATTGATAAATAAAGTTGTGTGTGTTATAATGTTTTAAGCTATGTTATTATGCCATTTTTGGATTTTTTCGGAGGTATTGTTTTGGTAGTGTTTGGAATTGATCCGGATATGCCATTGTAGGTTGGGGAGCAATCAATTTTCAATCGAATACATATAAAACTCTTGGTTACGGTGCAATTGAAACTGTTGCCGGAACTGATTTTAACAAACGGCTTGAGTATATCTATGACGAAACCTATGCTATTCTCAACAGATGTCGCCCCGATGCTCTTGCAATCGAAAAACTTTACTTTCAGACCAATCAGAAAACGGCTATCAATGTTGCTCAGGCAAGGGGAGTAACCCTGCTTGCGGCACAAAAACTTAAAATACCAATCTTTGAGTACACTCCTCTTCAGGTCAAAACGGCTGTAACGGGATACGGCAAGGCTAAAAAACCGCAGGTTATGGAAATGACCGCAAGGCTTTTAAAGCTGAAAGAAATTCCGAAACCCGATGATACCTGTGACGCACTTGCAATTGCAATCTGTCACACACAGGCGGCAGGCTCACAGCTCAGAAGAGTAATGTACGGAAAGGGACTTTAAATATGCTTTATTCCGTAAGAGGAAAACTTATTGCTATAGAATCAAATGCGGCGGTAGTAGAGTGCGGCGGTGTCGGATATATGTGCCAGACTACAATGAACACACTCAAAGCCGTAAAGCTTAACACAGAGGTAACGCTCTACACCTACCTTAATGTAAGGGAAGATGCGGTTGACCTTTTCGGCTTTGCAACAAAGGCAGAGCTTGAAACCTTTAAAAACCTCATCAGCGTAAGCGGTGTAGGTCCAAAGGCAGGACTTGCGGTTTTGTCGGAGCTCAGTCCCGAACAGGTTGCAATGGCAATTGCCTCCGATGACCTCAAAACAATTACAAGAGCACAGGGAATAGGCAAAAAAATTGCACAGAGAATTGTTCTTGAACTCAAGGACAAGCTTGCAAAAGCGGCTAAAGAGGACAGTTCCTTTGCACAGGCGGCACAGAACAGCGTGAATGTTTCAACGGGAAATGTTCCGAAAGCAATCGAGGCACTCGGAGTTTTGGGTTATTCTCCTTCGGATGTTTCGCCCGTACTCGCAACACTCGACAGCGCCTTGCCTGTTGAACAGCTTATTTCACTCACATTAAAACAGATGGGAAGACAGTAACATATGAGTAAAATGGAATTCTCGGATGAATTTGATTTTGAAAACAGAATAACCGATACTTCCGAAATTCCCGAAGATACGGCGGAGAGCGACAACCCTCTGCGACCGAAAACACTTCGGAATACATAGGACAGGAAAAGGCAAAGGAAAACCTCAAGGTCTTTATCGAGGCGGCAAAAATCAGAGGCGAAACCCTTGACCATGTACTGCTCTACGGCCCTCCGGGACTCGGTAAAACAACTCTTTCGGGAATCATTGCGAATGAACTCGGTGTGTCAATGAGAATAACCTCAGGCCCTGCAATTGAAAAGCCGGGCGACCTTGCGGCATTGCTTACCAACCTTAACGAGGGCGATGTGCTTTTTATTGACGAAATTCACAGACTGAGCCGTTCCGTTGAAGAAATACTTTACCCTTCAATGGAGGACTTTGCAATTGACATCATCACGGGTAAAGGTCAGATGGCGGCTTCGTATCATCTGCCGTTGCCAAAATTTACACTTGTCGGAGCAACCACAAGAGCAGGTCAGCTGACCGCTCCTTTGCGTGATCGTTTCGGTGTGGTGTTAAGACTTGAGCTCTACACTCCCGAGGAGCTTGCACAGATTGTTGAAAGAAGTGCCGGAATCCTCGGAATAAAAATTGAACATGACGGTGCGCTTGAAATTGCGTCCCGTTCAAGGGGAACACCACGAATTGCAAACCGACTTTTAAAGCGTGTGCGTGACTTTGCACAGGTTATGTCAAACGGCGTCATCACACTTGAAACCGCAAGGACAGCACTTGACAGACTCGAAATTGATGAACTCGGTCTTGACCGCAACGACAGAAGAATGCTTGAGGCAATCGTTCGTTTTTACAACGGCGGTCCTGTCGGACTTGAAACACTTGCGGCGGCAATCGGTGAAGAGGCTGTAACAATCGAGGATGTCTATGAACCGTATCTTTTGCAGATAGGTTTTGTCAGCAGAACACCGAGAGGCAGATGCATAACTGCCGAGGCTTGCAAGCATCTCGGCTGTGAATTTCCTAAGGGCGTTGTAAATGCACAGCCCACACAGCCGACTCTCTTTGGTGACAGGGAGTCATAAATCAGTCACAATATGAGTGTATAATTCAACAGAGTGCAAGGTTTTTACTTGGGTTATACCGAAAATTTCAGTTTTGAAAATTTACAATCTACATATTATTTAACGGAGGAATATATATAATGGGAAGATTATTCGGTACAGACGGTGCAAGAGGTGTTGCAAACGCAGAGCTTACACCCGAACTTGCAATGAATATAGGCAGAGCGGCGGCAATGGTTCTTATCAGTGATGAGGTTGAACACCCCACAATTTTAATCGGTAAGGACACAAGACTTTCGGGCGATATGCTCGAGGGCGCACTTATTGCAGGACTTTGCTCGGTAGGTGCAATGTTCACATTCTCGGGGTAGTTCCTACTCCTGCGGTTGCTTATCTTGTAGGCAAATACAATGCCGATGCAGGTATTATGATTTCCGCATCACACAACCCGTTTGAATTTAACGGTATCAAAATTTTCAGTTCTGACGGATGCAAGCTCCCCGATGCCCTCGAAAACAGAATTGAAGAAATCGTACTTGACCATGTTGTTCCGTATGCATCCGCAACAGATGAAAATATCGGCAGAGTAACATATGATACAGAGGCGGCTGATTTGTATATTGACCACCTTATTTCAGCAGTTGACTGCGACTTTGAGGGTATGGAAATCGCACTTGATTGCTCAAACGGTTCTTCTTCAAGAACAGCCGAAAAGCTTTTCACAAAGCTTGGTGCAAAGGTTCATATGCTTTTTGACGAGCCTGACGGTGTGAACATCAACCGTGACTGCGGTTCAACTCATATGAGCAAATTGCAGAAGTATGTTCGTGAACACAAGCTTTTATGCGGCCTTGCATTTGACGGTGACGCCGACAGATGTCTTGCGGTTGACGAAAACGGAAACCTTGTTGACGGCGATTACCTTATTGCAATCTGTGCAAATGATATGAAGCAGAGAGGCGTACTCAAAAAGAATGCCGTTGTCGGAACAATTATGACAAACATGGGCTTTAACAAGTTCTGCGAAGAAAACGATATGCACTTTGTTTCAACAAAGGTTGGCGACAGATATGTTCTTGAGGCTATGATGCAGGAGGGCTACAACATCGGCGGTGAGCAGAGCGGTCACATCATTTTGCTTGACTATGCAACAACAGGCGACGGTCAGCTTTCAGGTGCAATGATTCTCAGCATTATGAAGAGAACAGGTGAAAAGCTCAGTCAGCTTGCAAAGATTATGGAGCGTTTGCCGCAGGTGCTTATTAATGTAAAGGTCAGCAGAGAGGGCAAGCTCTCATTCTATACAGACAGGGAAATCAAGGCTGAAATCGAAAGAGTTAGCGAAATCCTCGGTGACAGAGGCAGAATTCTTGTTCGTGTATCGGGAACAGAACCTCTCGTAAGAGTAATGCTCGAGGGCGAAAACCTCGAAGAAATTCAGAACCTTGCGGAAGAAGCCGCACAGGTAGTAAGGGAAAGACTTGCATAATGCGATTATCTGATAAATGGAAAGATTATGAACTTATAGATACCTCTGACGGGGAAAGACTTGAAAGATGGGGAGATATAATCCTTATCCGTCCCGATCCGCAGATTATCTGGTCAAGCGAAAAGAAAAATCCTCTTTGGTATTCGGCACATGCCCGTTACCACCGTTCAAATCGTGGCGGAGGAAGTTGGGAGCAGTACAAAAAAGTTCCCGACCGCTGGACTGTAAATTACGGCGACCTCGTTTTCAACATCAAGCCTATGGGATTCAAGCACACGGGCGTGTTCCCCGAACAGGCAGTTAACTGGGATTTTGCCGCAGAAAAAATAAAAAACGAAAACAGACCGCTTAAAATTCTCAACCTTTTCGGTTACACAGGATGTGCAACTCTTGCGTGTATGAACGCAGGTGCAACCGTTTGCCATGTTGACGCATCAAAGGGCATGGTTCAGTGGGCAAAGGAAAATGCCGCATCAAGCGGTATTGCCGACAGACCTGTCCGTTGGCTCGTTGACGATTGCGTAAAATTTGTACAGCGTGAAATCCGCCGTGGCAACAGGTATGACGGAATCATTATGGATCCTCCGTCATACGGCAGAGGTCCGGGCGGTGAGGTCTGGAAACTTGAAGAACAGCTTTATTCACTTGTAACCCTGTGCAAACAGGTTCTCTCAGACAATCCGCTGTTTTTCATTCTCAATTCCTACACAACGGGACTTTCTCCCGCTGTAATGGAGTATTTGCTCGGAGTTCTTTTGCAGAAGGACTTCGGCGGAAAAGTATCAAGCGATGAAATAGGACTGAAGGTGAGCGACACGGGACTTGTATTGCCGTGCGGCTCAACCGCAATATGGGAGAAATAATAAATGAGCTTTATTTCACTTGACAACATCAGCTTTTCATATTCCGACATTGAAAGCGGTCAGCCGTACAAAAATGCGGTTGACGGTGTTTCTCTCAATATCGAAAAGGGTGAATTTGTTGCCCTTCTCGGTCACAACGGATGCGGAAAGTCAACTGTTGCAAAACATCTCAACGCAATGCTATTGCCGGATAAGGGCAAAGTGTATGTTGACGGAGATGACACATCAGATGAAAACAAGACATATGACATAAGAGAAAAAGTGGGACTTGTACTTCAAAATCCCGACAACCAGCTTGTTGCAAGCGTTGTTGAGGAAGATGTTGCTTTCGGCCCCGAAAACCTCGGAATACCGCCAAAGGAGATCCGACAGAGGGTTGACGATGCCCTCAAAGCCGTTGATATGTACGATTACCGTGAACACGCTCCGTTCAAGCTTTCGGGCGGTCAGAAACAGCGTATTGCAATTGCGGGAATTCTTGCAATGCAGCCGCAATGCATAGTTCTTGACGAACCCACGGCAATGCTTGATCCTAACGGCCGTGACGAGGTAATGACAACGCTTTTAAAACTCAACCGTGAAAAGAATATGACGGTTGTCCTCATCACACACTATATGGAAGAGGCAGTCCTTGCCGACAGAGTTGTCGTTATGGACGCAGGAAAAATCCTCACTCAGGGTACACCCGAAGATGTTTTTTCACAGGCGGAGCTGCTCAAAAAGCACCGTCTTGATGTTCCGCAGGCAACAGAGCTTGCATACAGACTCAGGGGGTGCGGAGTGAAATTTGACAAACTTCCTCTCAATGCAGAGCAATGTGTAAAAATGCTTGAGGAGGTGCTGTATGAGCAAGGTGCTTGAACTGAAAAATTTAAGCTATGTTTACGGAACAGGCACTCCGTTTGAGAAAACCGCTGTCAATAATTTGAGCCTTTCAATTGAAAAAGGCGAGTTTATCGGCATTATGGGACACACGGGCTCGGGCAAGTCAACACTTGTTCAAATGCTCAATGGACTTATGAAACCAACTTCGGGACAGGTTCTTCTTGACGGTGAGGATATCTGGGCAAATCCCAAGGATATCAGAAAAATCCGTTTCAAAGTCGGAATGGTATTTCAGTATCCCGAATATCAGCTTTTTGAAGAAACCGTTGCCAAGGATATCGCATTCGGCCCTACGAATATGGGCAAGAGCGGTGCAGAGCTTGAAAAAGCGGTAAATGACGCCGCAAGATTTACCGGACTTAAAGATGAACTTCTTGAAAAATCTCCGTTCGACCTTTCGGGCGGTGAAAAGAGAAGGGCGGCAATTGCAGGTGTTATAGCAATGAATCCCGAGGTTCTCGTTCTTGACGAACCAACCGCAGGTCTTGATCCTATGGGCAGAGATGTGCTGTTGAGCCAGATTGTGCAGTATCACAAGGAACGCAAAAACACCGTTATCCTTGTATCCCACAGTATGGAAGACATTGCAAGGGTTGCCGATAAGATAATCGTTATGAACAAGTCAAACCTCGTTATGTTTGATAAGACAAAAGAAGTTTTCTCAAAGGGACGAGAGCTTGAAAAAATAGGACTTCGAGTACCGCAGATAACAAAGATTATGCTTGAACTGCGTGAAAAAGGTTTTAATGTTCCCGAAGGAATACTTACTGTTGATGAGGCAATGGACTGTATTTCCTCACTGCTTGACAAGGAGGGTAAAATATGGTAAGAGATGTTGCGTTCGGTCAGTATTTTCCTGCGAACAGCGTAATCCACAAATGTGATCCCCGTGCAAAGCTGATTATGCTTGTCGGATTTCTCGTAATTATTTTCTGTACTTTTAATTATGCTTCGCTTGCGCTTGTTGTGCTTTTTACCGCACTTTTCGTTGCGGCAAGCAAGGTGCCTGCAAAGTTCTATTTCAAAAGCATGAAAGTAATTATATTTATTATAATAGTAACCTCAATTCTCAATGTGTTCTACGGTTCGGGTGATCCGCTTGTACAATGGGGAATTTTCAAAATCACCTTAAACGGCATTAACAGAGCAATTTTTGTTTCGGTAAGAATCATCTGTCTTATCCTTGCAAGCTCCTGTCTTACATTCACAACCTCTCCGACAGAGCTTACGGACGCAATCGAAAGACTGATGAAGCCGCTTGCAAAACTGCACTTTCCCGTTCACGAGATTGCAATGATGATGTCGCTTGCTTTAAGATTTGTTCCCACACTTCTTGAAGAAACCGACAAAATTACTCAGGCTCAAAAGGCACGAGGTGCCGATATGGAGTCGGGTAATATTATTCAGAGGGTAAAGGCGTTTATCCCTATTCTTATTCCGCTTTTTGTTTCGGCATTCAGAAGAGCCTATGAGCTTGCAACAGCTATGGAGTGCCGTTGCTACCGTGGCGGAACAGGAAGAACACGAATGAAAACTATTCATATGGCAAAGCGTGACTATGTATCTTTTGTAATGGTCGCACTTCTAATCGGCGGAGTGATTTTATGCAACATATTCCTGCCTGCGGCAGTTTAAGAAATCTTCTTCTCACAATTTCATATGACGGAAAAGAGTTCCACGGCTGGCAGATTCAGCAGAACGCAATGACGGTTCAGGAGGCTTTTCAAACTGCTCTTTCAAAGATTATCGGCAATGACTTTGATGTAAAGGGCTGCAGTCGCACAGACAGCGGAGTTCATGCAAATATGTACTGCATCAGCCTTAAAACAGAGCATCCCATAAAGCCCGAAAGGCTCAAGGCGGCGCTTAACCGCTGGCTGCCGCTAAGCATTGCGGTTCTTGACTGCAAAGAGGTTGCACCCGATTTTCACGCCCGCTATTCCTGCACAAGCAAGGAATATATCTACAAAATCTGGAACAGCGAGGTGCGAAAATCCGTTTCTTGATGGATACGCACTTCATTACAGATACAAAATTGACGAAAATCTGCTTGACAAAGCCGCTCAGGCATATGTCGGCAGACACGATTTCACTTCCTTTTGCACGCTTGATAACCGTGAAAAAGGGGATATGACCAGAAATGTAAAAGCCTTTTCGGTAACCCGTGAGGGCGATCTTGTTACAATGAAGGTTGAGGCTGACGGCTTTTTGTACAATATGGTTCGTATTATGGTGGGAACACTTCTCAGGATTCAACAGGGTAAAATTGCTCCCGATGAAATCCCCTCCATTATAGAAAAGAAAAACAGAAAATATTCGGGTCCCACCGCACAGGCTTGCGGATTGTACCTGAATCGTGTGAATTATGAAAATGACAACAGTTCACAAAAAGGAGTGAACGCTGATGTTTAAAAAATTTAAAGGACATTATTCAAAACGAAAGACACATAAAACCGACAGAGATGTAATGAGCTATGAGGATATGCCTCTTGACGATTATGAACAGGAAAAAACCGAAATGTCGCCGCAGGTGTCAAGAAAATCGTACTCGGTGCGTGTATTGCCATTGCTGCAGGACTTATAGTTTTTGCCTTTGCAAACCGTGACAAGCTCACATGGAGAACATCTCAAACTGGTGGACTTATGATGTACTCGGAAATGCAGGTCACGGCTATCCCGTTGACATTATCGGTTCCGAGGTTTCATCGGGCAACTTTGCAGTGTCACAGGGACATGCCGTGTATGCGTCGGACACCTCATTCGTAACCCTTACAAATTCGGGTACAGAGGTTGCACGACTTCAGCTTACACATTCAAACCCCGTAATGAAAAACAATGAAAACAGATTTCTCACATACGGAATCGGCAGTGCAAGCTATGAGATAAGCAGTTTTGACGAAACGCTTTACTCAGGCAATGCCGAAAATAAAATATACACAGGTGATGTTGCCTCAAACGGTACATACTGTCTTGTTACCGAGGACAATGGTTATCTTACAACGCTGTATGCCTACAGCAAAAATAATAACAGAATTTACAAATATTCTTTTTCTGAGTATTATATAACATCGGTAGCAATTAACAAGGACGGCTCCGGTTGCGTTGCCACAGGTGTGTCAAGTGATAAGGGATCAGCGGTAACGGGCGTTTATGTGCTTGATTTTTCACAGGAAAAGCCTGTTTCAACCTACAAAATTTCGGGTGACAGCGTGCTTGATTGCAAGTATCTGACCTCAGATACGGCGGTTCTTGTGGGCTCACAGGCAAGCTATATTGTTAAAAAAGGTGAAAAGAATTACAAAACAGTAAGCTATGAGGACAAAACTCTTTCAAATTACTGCTTTAACACAGATACATCAACCTATACAATGGCTCTTTCAAGGAGCGGTGACGGAAGAAGTGTTGCTCTCATAAGCTATAACAGCAACGGTGAAGCACAGTACACAATAAATACCGAACACAAAGCCGATTCGCTTTCTGTCTACAAGGGTACGGTTGCAATCCTTGACGGAAATGTTGTTTACGGTTATAATCAAAATGGCGATTTGCTTTATTCGACAAATTCGGGAACCGGTTCAAAAAAGATTGTGCTTGCCTCGGACTACACCGCTTACATTCTCAGCGTAAATCAAATTAGGTTTATTGACCTTGACAGTGTATCGAGCGACGATACCGCTCAAACTTCAAAACAGGAGTAATAAATTTGGTTGCAGATATAATTATTATTGCCGTGTTTGCGCTTTTGTTTTTTATTGATTTCAAGCGTGGCATAGCAATTACAATTCTCAATGTTGCAGGTGTGGCTCTCACGGGCTTTCTTGCATATCACATTTCAAATTTTCTTGCATCGTGGGTTTATACGGCATTTGTTCAGCAGACCTTAACAACAAATCTGCAACAAATGATTGACACTCAGGCATCAACTCAGCCATTGCAAACAGTTTTTCGGCTTTGCCAAACTGGGTTATGGGAATGCTCGGATTTTTCCTTTCAATTTTCGGATTGGATTCAAGTGTCTATACAAACGATTTTCAGGTTCCGAACTCTGCCGCAGCGGCGGTGTCAACTTCGGTGGAAAATCTTATTCAGCCGGTTATCACAGGAATGTTCCGCTTGGTTATCGGTGTAGTTATATCAATAATTATCTTTATAATTATAAAAATTCTTGTTAAAAAACTTGCAAGAGTGTTTAAAATACCCGTGGTGAAACAGATTAATAAGCTTCTCGGCGGTGTGTTGGGACTAGCGGAGGCGGCAATCCTTGTGTTTTTTGCCGTTAATATCTTTTCGGGAGTGCTTGAGTTTTCAAATCCCGAAATGCTTAATAACCCGATGATTTCGGGTGCTGTTTTTAAATTTTTCAGCGTTGCAGTCTGAATGAAGAAACAGGAGGGAACAGTAATGGAAAAAGAAAAAGATGTGTGGAGCTTTAAAACATCCGATTTGGTTACTATACCTAATATTATAACTTATGTAAGATTTGTGCTTATAATCCCGTTCGTATATTTTTTCCTTGCGGAACAGTATATATATGCGGCAATATGTATAGGTTTGTCGGGACTTTCCGATTGCTTTGACGGAATGGCTGCCAGAAAACTCAATCAGGTAACTCCTCTCGGAAAAATCCTTGATCCCATTGCAGATAAGGTAACGCTTTTTGCGGTAGTTATCTGTATGGTGATTTATGTGCCTATAGTTCTTCCGATTCTTGTAACACTTCTGGTCAAAGACCTTATTATGCTCCTCGGCGGTGCAGATTTAATCAAAAAAGACTCACTCCGCCTTCTGCAAACTGGTACGGAAAGGTCGGAACAATTATTTTCTACTTTTCCGTATGTCTTATCGTATTTCTCAAGGCCTTTTTGCCTACGAAAATATGGTGCTTGATCTGATATTGCTTTCGGTTACAGCCGCATCCATGCTATACGCTTTGTATCGTTACGGCAAAATCTATTTTGCAATGATTAAGGAGTACAACGAATCACTTAAAAAGACAGCTGACATTAAAAA